>Ga0156174_1025_pt1 | contig 83138 bp, 68 predicted proteins | sample RifCSPlowO2_12_FD_107827 | JGI IMG/M metagenome (GOLD analysis project Ga0156174, IMG submission 107827) | Bacteroidetes bacterium RIFCSPLOWO2_12_FULL_35_15
GGTTCAGAAATAGCTCAGGAGGATGTGTATGTTTGGAAAGTGAAATTACTGGATGTACTTGGTAAAAAACATAATTATATTGGGACAGTGACGATTGTAAAATAAAAACAAAATAGAGCAGAATATAAACTCCTTCTGATCGGTTTTTTAAGGAAATAAATTAAAAAGAGAAGCAACGTTGCTTCTCTTTTTTCATCTTCATACAATGAAAAACAAATTCAAAGACATTAATACTTTGCAAGTTTGATATTGTAAAAATCAAAAAAAATTACTTTCTTCGTGTGTTAACACAAAAATACCGAATATCAATTTTCAACATTATGGATTCCTTTGAATTGTTTTAGTTACGTGAAGTTTGAAACAAAGACACAAAGAATAAGTATAATGAAGAAGTTCAAAAAAAACGATAATTCAATACGCAATGAAACCATATATTATACTACTGATTTTATTTTTTTGTGTTCAAGCAAAATTGGTTCTTGCACAGCAAAGTTTGCCAAAAGAAAAAGTAAAAGAATTGAACGAATTAAGTAAGAGAATTGAAGGGACATATCAAGTTCAAATAATCAACTCTCGTGAACTTGCTGCCATTGAACTTCAGTTTTTTGAAATTATCGAAAACAAAAGAGTGGAAAATGACACTATTTATTATTCAATCAAACCGAATATTCGTGTGATGATTTTACCTAAAAAAATTATTGAACAGAACGATTTCAAGAAAATTGAAATGATAAAATATATTTCTGAATAAAAATATATACAATGAATTCAAACAAAAGGAAATTTTTATTTACATTAATTGTAATAATTATTTCGAACAAAGCAGATACTGTTTTTGCTCAATCAACAAACTGTGCAACAGCTACTTCACTTACTATAACAGCCGGAAGCGGATGTGCAAATGGTACCACTGTTGGTGCGATTTCTGATAATACTTTTTATGCAACCTGTAACCCTAGTCCAACAACGGTGAATGAAGTGTGGTACACCTATGTTACAAATGGGTCTAATAATAATTTTACAATTACTCCGGGTACTTTAACGAACACAGAATTTATTTTATACACAGGAGGTTGTCCGGGTACTGCCGGAGCAGTTTTACAAACATGTGCCACGGCTACAGGTAGCAGTGTTTTAAATGCAACATGGGGTTTGCCTGCAGGAATTCAGGTGTGGATTGGTGTTGCTTCAGTTGCCGGAACCCAGGGGACTTTTCAGTTGTGTGTTACTTCAAATCCTCCTTCTCCGGATCCCGGAAATACATGTGCACTTGCAATTCCTCTCTGTAATTTTAATGCATACACGTTGAACCCTATGGTTGCCAATTCTTCCGGACAAACACCCGATTGTTTTTTAGACCCGGCACAGCGTGATGTTTGGTTTAAATTCACGGTTACTCAATCCGGACTTTTAGCTTGGAAAGCAACCCCTGCATTAAGCACCACTGAATTTGACTGGACTTTATGGGACATTACAGCAGGTTGCCCGGGGACAGAAGTCTGCTGCAATTACCATTATGCAAATGGTTCAAGTAATGGATTTGGGATGCAAGCTGTTGCAAATGTTGGAACCTGTAATGATCAATCGTATTTAGGAAACGCAAATCAGGAATTTTCTCCTCCGCAGAATGTGACCTGTGGAAAAACATATGCTATCCAAATTTCAAACTATAGTAACACCAATAAAGGATTTACTATTAGTTATGCCGGAAGCACATGCCTTATTTCATCAAATGCTGCCTTTACAGCTGCTCCAACATTATTCTGCGGAGGCAGTATGACAGTAAATATTACAAATACTTCTACGGGAGCTTGTAATGGTGAAGTATGGAACTTTGGGGATGGTTCGGCACCTGTTACAACTACCGGAACAACAGCACCTCCGGCACATACTTATTCCACACCCGGAACTTATGCAATAACTGCAACAATTGGCGGGACGTGTCCTTCAACAGCAACTCAATATGTAAAATTATATGGTCCTTTGGCTGCTACAGCCACGCCTGTTAATGCTACTTGTTCGTGTAATGGATCTGCATCGATTACCAGCGTTACGGGAGGTAATGGGGTTTATACATATTCTTGGGCGCCAGGTGGGCAAACGACTCCAACTATTACAGGTTTATGCCCAGGAACTTATACCTGTACAATTTCAAATGCGGCTTGTGGAACTTCTATAATCAAAACAGTTACGATTGCTATTAATCCACTTCCAACAGCAACTATTTCCGGAACGACATCTGTCTGTCAGAATGGTTCTGCTCCAACAATAACTTTTACGGGAGCAGATGCAACCTCAGCCTATACCTTTACCTACACCATTAATGGTGGAGGGAGTCAAACTGTTTCTAGTGTTGCCCCTGGTTCAACAGCAACTATTACAGCACCAACAGGAACAACAGGTGCTTTTGTTTACAATTTAGTAAGCGTTTTATCTGCCAACGGGTGTTCGCAAATACAAACAGGATCGGCAACGGTCACCATCAACCCAAGCCCAACAGCCACTATTTCCGGAACAGCAAGTATATGTCAGAATGGGACTGCTCCAACCGTAACTTTCACAGGCGTAAATGCCACATCAGCTTATACTTTTACATATACTATTAATGGTGGAGCTAATCAAACTGTTTCGAGTGTTGCTCCCGGTTCAACAGCAATTGTTACCGCACCAACAGGAACAGGCGGTGCTTTCGTTTACAATTTAGTAAGTGTTTCATCTGTCAATGGGTGTTCGCAAACGCAAACAGGATCGGCAACGGTTACGGTAACTCCACTTCCAACAGCCACCATTTCCGGAACAGCAAGCATCTGTCAGAATAGTGCTGCTCCAGGTATAACTTTCACAGGAGCGAGTGCAACGTCAGCCTATACCTTTACTTACACTATTAATGGCGGAGCGAATCAAACCGTTTCAAGTATTGCCCCTGCTTCAACAGCCACTGTTACAGTACCAACAGGAACCGCAGGAGTTTTCGATTACAATTTAGTCAGCGTTTCATCTGCCAATGGATGTTCGCAAGTACAAACAGGAACGGCAATGGTTACCATCAACCCAAGCCCAACAGCCTTTATTTCCGGAACAGCAAGCATATGTGAGAATGGTGCTGCACCAAGTATAATTTTCACCGGAGCCAGCGCTACTTCAGCCTATACCTATACATACACTATTAATGGCGGAACAAATCAAACTGTTTCAGGTGTTGCTCCTGATTCTACAGCAACTGTTATCGCACCAACAGGAACAGCAGGAGCTTTCGTTTACAATTTGGTCAGCGTTTCATCTGCCAACGGGTGTTCGCAAACACAAACAGGATCGGCAACGGTTACGGTGGCTCCCCTTCCAACAGCCTCTATTTCCGGAACAGCCACCATATGTGAGAATGGAACAGCTCCAATCATAACTTTCACAGGAGCCGATGCAACGGCAAATTATATTTTTACTTACAATATTGATGGTGGAGTTAATCAGGTTGTTTCAAGTGTTGCACCTGGTTCAATAGCGACTGTTAATGCACCAACAGGGACAGCAGGTGCTTTTGTTTATAATTTAGTAAGCGTTTCTTCTGCCAACGGGTGTTCGCAAACACAAACAGGATCCGCAACAATCACTGTCAATCCAAGTCCAACAGTTACAGTTAATTCACCTCTTATTTGTCCAACGCAAACAGCTACTCTTACAGCAGGTGGTGCGACAACATATTCATGGTCTCCAGGATTGAGTTCAACTACAGGGGTATCTGTAACAGGTTCGCCTGCTGTTACTACAAGTTATACCGTTACGGGAACTTCTTTAGGATGCTCCGGCACTGCCATTGCAACGATCACAATTGGTGGCAATATTGTTGTAACCGTTAATGACACCACGATTTGTGAAGGAGAAACAGCAACATTAACAGCCCAGGGTGCAGCATCATATACCTGGAGTGCGGGATTAAGTTCCACTACCGGTGCTACAGTTACCGGTTCACCGGCAACAACTTCTTCTTATACAGTGACAGGATCAACAGGTGGTTGCAATGGTACAGCAGTTGCCACAATAACAGTCAATTCATTACCTGTCTTAGTTATTACTAATCCTGCAACAGTATGTGAACCTTATACTGTAAATATCACGGTTCCTGCAGTAACAGCGGGCAGCACCGGAAATGGTACATTAAGCTATTGGGCCAATGCGGGAGCAACAATAGCCGTAACAAACCCTGTTGCGGTAGCAGTAAATGGAACGTATTACATTCAATCATTGACAGCCGGTGGTTGTAGGGATATTCAACCGGTAACAGTTGCGATTAATTCATTACCATCATTAAGCATTACCAATCCTGCAACGGTATGTTCACCAAACACTGTTGACATCACATCACCAGCAGTGACAGCAGGCAGCATAGGTGGCGGCATATTAAGCTATTGGACCTCTATGGCAGCAACAACAGCTTTAACAATACCAACAGCCATAGCAACAAGTGGAACGTATTATATTCAAACAACAACTGCTGCAGGATGTAAAGATATTAATCCTGTTCTTGTTACCATCGATCCATTACCAATATTGACCATCACTAATCCGGCAGCAGTTTGCCCCTCAGGCACAGTGGATATCACAGTTCCGGCAGTAACAGCATTCAGCACAGGGGGCGGCACATTAAGCTATTGGACAGATGCAACAGCAACAACGCCACTTACAACTCCAACGGCAGTAGCAACAAGTGGAACGTATTATATTAGAACAACAACATCAGCCGGGTGTATAGATATCAAGCCAGTTATTGTTACCATCAACCCACTGCCAACTCCAGTTTTTGCAGCAGATAATCTATCAGGTTGTTCGCCAGTGTGTGTTAATTTTACGGATGGCTCAACAGTAGCCGGTGGTACAATTACAAGCTGGAGCTGGAGTTTTGGCGGAGTAGGGATTTCTAATATACAGGATCCCTCGTTCTGTTTTACTATTCCCGGCTCATACAATGTTACTTTATCAGCAACAACAAATAGCGGATGTACCGGTATTTCAATTCCGACAGTAATAACCGTGTTTCAGGACCCAATTGCAGAATTCAACCCTACACCAAATCCGGCAACGGTGTTGGATGCGGCTGTAACACTGAACAATCAAAGTTCATCGGATGTAACCTATTGGCACTGGACCTTTGGTGATGGGGATTCATTATCACCAAATATACCAAGTCCAACACATACGTATCCGAATGATATGCCGGGAAATTATGCAGTAACATTGATCGTTCATAATGGGAATGGATGTTATGCTACTATTTCTCATGACATAATTATCGCACCTGAATTCACGTTTTATATCCCAAATGCTTTTACACCTAATGATGATAACAATAACGATACATTTTACGGTCAAGGAATAGGCATAGCAAAATATGAGATCTATATTTTTGACCGCTGGGGGAACAATGTGTTTTATGGAGACGACATCAATAAAGCCTGGGATGGGAAGTCCAATAATGGTTCATTAGTTGGCCAGGAAGATGTGTATGTATGGAAAGTAAAACTATTTGATTTAAACGGGATGAAACACAATTACATTGGCACCGTTACAATTGTTAAATAGGAATATCAGTTATAAAGAAAGGACTCAATGTTTTAATATTTTGAGTCCTTTTTATTTTTCTTTGAGTTCGTTAATTGCAAGCCAGGCAATTAATCCGGCACCAATATCAAGTGCTTGCTCATCAATATCAAAATTAGAAGTATGAACTCCATTAACAATTCCTTTTAATTTATTTCCTGTTCCTAAACGATAAAAACAAGAAGGAATTTGCTGTGAATAAAATGAAAAATCTTCTGCAGTCATTCGCATTGGTAATTCTTCAACATTTTCTTTCCCCAGATATTCTTCAGCCGCAGCTCTTGCTTTATTTGTAGTTATTTCATCATTAACTAAAAAAGGATAACCAAGTAAAATTTTAAAATCGCAAATTCCACCCATATCTTTTGCAATAGTTTCAGCTAAATTTTTCATTTTAATATGAACTTCTTTTCTCCATTCTTCATTCATGGTCCTGAATGTTCCTTCCAACTGCACATCATCAGGAATAACATTGGTAGCACCGTTTCCAACAATTTTCCCAAAAGCCAAAACTGTTGGTATTTTTTGCGGTTCTTGCATGAACGATCTGTTTAATTCCAATAATATTTTTGAAGCAATCAATAGTGGATTGTTATAATCGTTTGGCATTGCAGCATGCCCTCCTTTCCCTTTTACGGTCACATAAATTTCATCGGTACTTGCCATATACATTCCATTACGAAAACCCACTTTTCCAACTTCCATACTTGGAAACACGTGTTGAGCTAATATACTTTGTGGCGTAGGGTTTTCAAGCACTTTTTCTTTTATCATTAAGGAGGCACCTCCGGGTAATTTTTCTTCACCGGGCTGAAAGATCAATTTTATTGTACCCTCAAATTCATTTTTAAATTCAGATAAAATTTTTGCAGCGCCTAACAAAGCAGCACTGTGTACATCGTGTCCACATGCATGCATGACACCCGGATTTTTGGATTTGTACACCACATCATTTGTTTCAGTGATTGGCAAAGCATCCATGTCTGCGCGTAATGCAACTACTCTTTTAGAAGGATTTTTTCCTTCTATTAATGCAACAATGCCTGTTTTAACAATTCCTTGTGTAAATGGAATGTTGTATTGTTTTAGTTTGGAAACGATATAGTCAGAAGTAGAATATTCTTCGAAAGATAATTCGGGATGTGCATGTAAATGTCTTCTGATTCCAATTGTATCGGAAAGATATTTTTTTGCTGCTGTTTTTATTTTTTCTTTCACACTAAAATTTTATTTACCAAAAATCATTTTTAAAGAAAGAAGAAATATGATCACACCAAATACTCTTTTTAAAGTTGTTTGATCCATTGCGATAGAAATTTTCGAGCCAAAAAAACTCCCGATAACAAAAGTACAGGCAATAATTAATGCAGTTTTAATTTCAATATGTCCTGCTTGATAATAATTATAAACACCTAAAATTCCAATAGGCATCAAAAACATAAACAAAACTGTTCCTTGTGCCTGATGTTGCGAATATCCTAAAAAATAAATTAGTGCAGGAACTATTACAATTCCGCCCCCGATTCCAACCATCCCACTTAAAATGCCTGCAAGTAATCCAATGCAAAGCAGAATAATAACTGTTGTCATATTGTATTTATTTTTTATCATAAATCTACGAATTATAAATTTCTCGAATTACGAAATTTTTATTGTATGGATATTAACAAATTTCATTTGAAAAAAATTTGTTTTTGTAAATCAAATCATCACTAAAAATCAAGGCTTAATGAGATATACCAAAGTGGTTTTAAAACAATTCCATCCTGAACTCCCCAAGCTCTGTCTAAACGAATAAAATAACCAAACAAGCGGCTTCTTATCCCCCATCCATATCCACCAATTAATGGATTATGTTGGGTATTCAAGGTTATCTGAAGAGGAAATTGGGAACTGCCTGGAGTGTTTGGGTCAGGGATTATGGTTGTATTTAAAGAGTTTTTGTCTGAATATGGATCAGGACCGGTCCATGCAGTTCCTAAATCACCAAATCCAATTATCTGAAAATTTTGAATAAAATCAGAACGGATCGGACGCTTATATAAATATTTGAAGATAGGGAAACGGAGTTCACTATTTAGCACCACAAAGCTATTTCCATTGCGTGCATTCTGATAAAATCCCCGCATATTGGTTGCTAATGTTTGATACGCATAGTGTTGGTCGGTAGCAATATTTGTAGTGTTATCAAAATGAGGTGTAATATGATTATCAACTCCTCCCATATAATAAATAAGTTTTTGGTTCCCGAAGGATGTACTGGCAGCCAAACGATTGGCCCAGATAAAATCACGGTGAATTTTTTTATAGAAACGCCAATCTGCACCTATAACAAAAAAGTCTGTTTCTTCTTTATCAATTTGCCGGTAATATTCACCAAACAATTTTCCTCGCCATCCATTGTATAAATTCAATCCCCGCTTGATGGTATTATCAAAAACATATTCTAATTTTACTGTTCCCCAGTTTTCATACGTATTTTTCCTAAGAAGATTTGAATAATCCGTAGCGGTATAAACCGTTCTGTCGTTGCGATAAGCAATGCTGGCGCGAAAACTTGCAACTTCAGAAAATGGATATTTTAAACTATATCTCGCATCATGTGTATAAACTTTCACTAAAGCATAATCTTGCGAAACATTCATTAAGCTTTGTCGATGTACTAAAATTTGCCGGTCAATATTTTTAATTCTGTTTTCATAACTCAGAAAATATTCATTGCTGTTTAAATTTCCTGAAAAGCGCATTCCGCCAACAATGCGATAATCTTCAAATAAATCGCTCATACCAATTTTGAAGAATGCATTTATTCCAGGATTTAAATAAATAGGACTTCCGCCCCCGGTAAATTTTTGATAAGATGAATTTAAAAATGAATTATCCAATTGAGATACTACATAATCAACCGAATAATTGATGTTGTAATTTCGTTGCTTGCCTAATAAAAAATCTTCCTGCTTTTTTTGTCGGTTTGTTGTGTCGCCTATTGTGACTTCTTGTTTGCTTTGCTCTGTTTTTGTCTCGGATTTTTTTTGTTCGTTCTCAAACGTGTAATTATTGATATCTATTTCTGATGAATCCTTTTTAACAGGATCACTGATATTTATGATCACTTTAACATTTTCCGCTTCAGGTGTATCGTTTAGATTTTTATTTTTTGCATTGGCTTCAACTAATTCCTTTGTTTCTATTCGGTTTTTATAGTCTCTGAAGGAGGTGTTTTTTAAATCAACAGGAATAATGTTATTGACACTTACTAAAGGACTAACAAATACTTTATACTTCCCATTCATATAAATAATTTCAGATAATTTATTCGCTTTTACATTAATATCTTGTTCTAAAATACTACGCGAATAATTTGTAATAGGAAATGATGTTACTACAGTACGGTAATGTGAAGCTGTATCAACATAAGCTATAACACTATCAAAACGTGCAATGTAACGGTTGCGAATTCCATTCATATCACTTAGATATGAAATGTGGGTGCTGTCATAATCAGCCGGATACATTTCGTCAATAGTGGGCGTATTGGTCACTCGTTTCAGAACATTTGATTTGGTAACATTATTAAAAATAAATAAGTCTTTATGCGGTTGGGCATCATCCTGTTTTCGTTTTGGATTAAAGAACAGTGTATCAACAGGTCTGTTTGAGGCAAAAATAATTTCCTTGGATCCATGAACAAAGCGAGGTGTCAGGTCATCATAAATATCTTTCGTGATTTGATCATATGCATTTGAAGCGGTTGTGAAAATAAAAAGATCTGTTTGCCCGTTCTGAACTGCTGACATTGCAATTTTATTCCCTTCGGCATTGTATGAATAATCCAGTATTTTTTCAAATCCGGTAATGTTGCGAGATGATTTGTCTTTGGTATCCATGTCATAGGTGGTCATTACCAAATATCCTTTCCGCTCAATGATGTATGAAAAGAGTTTTCCGCTGGGATGCCACGCTAATAATGGATAAGAATAATCGTTTATCCTGTCAATTTTTTGTCCTGATTTTAAAAGTCGTTTTGCTTTATTTTTCTGAACATTATATAACCAAAGTTTATATTGCCCCATTTCGTTGGTGGTAAACAAAACATAATTTCCATCCGGACTCACTTTTAATTGCTTGTAAACACGAGGTAATTTAGGTTTTTTAACAAATAAATTTTCTGTTGGCAATGTTTTATTTCCATCCTTTTCTTCATATTTATTAGAAAACGATTCATAACATTCTTTCCATAAATTTTTTACGGATATACCTAAAACAAAAAGCGAGGAATTGTCAATGTTCCTACTCACTTTGGCCATATATAAGACATTGGAGATAACAGCTTCACCATAATTATTTGCAATATGTTTCCAAAATGCATGACCGCCATATGTTGCATCTTTCCCTTCCAGGCGATTGATGTTTTTATAACGTCCTCCAAGAATTCCATCTTTTACATGATTGTCGATATCTGAATTCCAGTCATATGCAACATAAGAAACTAACCCGCTCACGTACCATTCCGGCAAGTTTAACAAGGTGTTGTTTTTTACCATCTCCCTGATATTTCCTCCATACATCATCTGATCGATAAGCACCTGGGCAATTCCACCACGAATTTGTGCGTCTAATTTTGCATGGTCACCTTCGAAATATAAAATGATCTTTGATCCGGCAATTCGTGTAACGCCTCCTGTGTTATACTGTTCATCTGTTGAAAGACCAATGTTACTTTGTTTGAAATCAGATTGTTTGTTGTAAACAATAAATTGCAATTTTCCATCAAAGGAATAATCGAACAGTTTTTCAATGTCAGAGATCTGTTTTTTTGCAGAAACCGAAACATAATTGGCTAGCTCTCTTCCTTGTTCGTAAAAATAAACATCGTATCGGTCATACTTATAGAACGTCCAAAAGTAATCTTCATATTTTATACGGTTTTTCCCAAACTCCATTTGTGAGCCTGTATAAAATTGAGCTTTCGAAACATTATTAAAAAATATAATGCAGCTGAAAAAGGAAATAGTAAAAACTCTTTTGAAAAGAGATGCAGAAATGGTACGCACAGTAATTTTTATTAGAATGCTAAAATACTAAATAATGGAACGATTTACAAGCACATTTAATTGTCGAATTTGTTATTTTTGTGTGATATTTAATATTGATTTGTTTATGATAACAATAAAAACATTTGTTTTTGGCCCTTTTCAGGAAAATACCTACCTGCTTTCTGATGAAAGCAAAGAATGTGTCATTATTGATCCGGGCTGTTATGATAGCCATGAACGGGAAGAATTAACAGATTTTATTGAGGCTAATAAATTGAAGCCGGTTAAATTATTGAATACTCATTGTCACCTTGATCATATGTTTGGGAATGGCTTTATTACAGAAACCTATAAGATAAAACCTGAATTTGATAAAAATGAACAACTGGTTTTTGATTCTTATCTTCCCACTGCTAATATATATAATCTGGAAGCATCGCCATCTTCTGCACCTGAAAAATATTTGAAAGAAGGAGATGTTATCAAATTCGGAAATTCGACATTGGAAATAATGAGTGTTCCGGGTCATTCACCGGGTAGCCTTACATTTTTCAATCGCGAACAAAAATTTATGATTGCAGGCGATGTATTATTTTTCGGAAGCATTGGAAGAAGTGATCTGCCGGGAGGTAATCACAATACACTTATTTCAAGTATTCAAACAAAGTTAGTGCCTCTTGGCGATGACTATACTGTTTACAGCGGACATGGGAAATCTACTTCTATTGGATTTGAGAGAATGCATAATCCATTTCTAAATGAATAGAACGCAGATGACGCGGATTGGCGGATTAAAAAGGATAAAATAAATTAAAAATTTCCGCGTCTTTGCGAATATGTGTTTGTAAATTTTAAAAATATGATTTTTGCAAAACAATCGTCTCAAGAAAGTTTTTGGTTGCAGACACAATACTTCACAGAGCGTCTCCCCCGCTGGAGGGGGCAGGGGGAGGAACCTAATTATAATTGTGCCACTAAATAAGATCATGAAACTAAAACCCGGTAAATACAAACACTACAAAGGAAAAAAATACGAAGTAATTAGTGTTGCCCGTCATAGTGAAACACTTGAAAATATGGTAATTTACAAAGCATTGTATTTGCCCGAAGGTGAAAATCTTTGGGTGCGTCCATTAATTATGTTTATGGAAGAAGTGGAAGTGGGTGGAAAAAAAATGCCGAGGTTTGAGTATGTGGGTGATGTTTAAATTGCATGCTCGTCCTCGTTTGCAACGAGGACATATAAGAAATGCGTCTGTGAGGCATATGTGCAAAAAATAATCAAATTTCAAAATGATGTTTTAGCGTTAGAAACGCCTTTTTCATGCGTCCTCGTTGCAAACGAGGACGAGGTGGGCAACTAAAGTACAAAAAACTAAACGAATGAGATTAAACAAAAAATCCCGCCATTAGCGGGAGTTTTGTAAGAATTTAGATTGCTTCGGTCGTTCCTTCCTTGCAATGAACGTACTAATTGATCATCTCAAAACCACAATATGGAACCAACACTTTTGGTATTTTAATTCCCTCAGGTGTTTGATTGTTTTCCAATAAACAAGCTACGATACGAGGTAAAGCCAATGCACTACCATTCAAGGTATGTGCCAGTTGCGGTTTGCCGTCACCTTCTTTAAAACGTAATTTCAAACGGTTACTTTGGAAGGTTTCAAAATTCGATACGGAACTCACTTCCAACCATTTTTCCTGAGCGGCAGAGAAAGTTTCAAAATCGTAGGTTAAAGCAGAAGCAAAACTCATATCACCACCGCATAATTTCAATGTACGGAATGGTAATTCTAATTCTCGTAATAATCCTGCAACATAGGTTCGCATATCTTCCAATGTTTCATACGATTTATCTGGATGCGAAATTTGAACGATCTCCACTTTGTCGAATTGATGCAAACGATTTAAGCCACGAACATCTTTTCCATAACTTCCGGCTTCACGTCTGAAACAAGGCGTATAGCCACAATTTTTTATTGGTAATTGCTCTGCTTTTAAAATTACATCACGATAAATATTGGTAATTGGAACTTCTGCCGTTGGAATTAAATATAAATTATCAATGGTAGCATGATACATTTGTCCTTCTTTATCCGGCAATTGGCCTGTTGCATAACCGGAAGTTTCATTCACTAAAATAGGGGGTTGAATTTCTAAATACCCTGCAGCTGTTGCCCTGTCTAAAAAGAAATTGATCAAGGCCCGTTGCAAACGAGCTGCTTTCCCTTTGTACACAGGAAATCCTGCACCTGTTAGTTTAACTCCTAATTCAAAATCAATGATGTCGTATTGTGTGGTTAGCTCCCAATGTGGTTTTGCGCCAGCATACAGTTTTGGGATCTCACCTTCCTGATACACATTTTCGTTTTCGGCAGGTGTTTTCCCTTTTGGTACGGTGCTATTGGGTGTGTTGGGAACTTGCACCAATAATTTATATTGTTCCTCTTCTATTGCTTTCAATTGTTCAGAAAGTTTGTTCGAACTTTCTTTTACAGCAGCACTTTTATTTTTCAAGTCGTCAGCTTCTGCTTTTTTACCTTGCTTAAACAGATCGCCAACTTGTTTTGCAATTGTATTTGCTTCATTTAATAAGGAATCTAACTCCTTTTGGGTAGTTTTTCTGGCATCATCCAATTCAAGTACTTTTTCCAAAATTGGTTTTGCATCAAAATTTTTAATGGCCAAACGAGCGATTGCTTCGTCTTTATTTTCCCGGATGTAATTCAGTTGTAACATATAGTATTGAGTATAGCGATGTGAGATTTTTAGATATTTAGTATAGAAGATTTAGATAGTAGAAATTTGTATGAGTAAATTTAAGTATAGTATCTCAATACTCAAATCTTATATCTCAATACTCCAAAAAAAATCTCCTAAACTTCTGTTGAAGCTCAGGAGATTTTAAAAATTATTGAATACCCTTATGCTTCTGCAGTGAATGGAACTATCGAAACATACGATTTATCATTACGTTTCTTTTTAAATTCAACTGTTCCATCAGTTAAAGCGAATAAAGTATGGTCTTTACCAATACCAACGTTTGCACCTGGATTGTGTTTAGTACCTCTTTGACGAACAATGATGTTCCCTGAGATAGCTAATTGACCACCAAAAATTTTAACGCCTAAACGTTTGCTTTGCGATTCGCGGCCGTTGTCGGAACTACCCGCACCTTTTTTATGTGCCATGTTTTCTTAAATTAAAATTAAAATTAAAAATCATGAATTGAATTCGCTCAATTCAAATTATTTCGCTGCTTTTTTCGCTGCTGCTTTCTTAGGAGCTGCTTTTTTAGGTGCAGTTTCTGTTTTTGCCGCTGCTTTTTTAGGAGCTGCTTTTTTTGTTGTTTTCACTTCTACTTCAGTTGCTTCAACTTTAGCTTTCGGTGCTTTTTTCTCAACAGAAATTTCATCTTTCAATGTTTCGCCTTTACCTAAAATTCCTTGAATAAGAATTTGAGATAATTGCTGACGGTGACCATTTGATTTTTGGTAACCTTTTCTGCGTTTCTTTTTAAATACGATGACTTTGTCACCTTTTAGATGGGAAAGTACTGTTGCAGCTACTTTTGCACCATCTACTGAAGGAGTTCCAATTTGAATTTTCCCGTCATTGTCAATTAACAACACGTTATCAAATTCAATTTTAGCCCCTTCGCTAGCTTCTAGGCGGTGAACATACACTTTAGTGCCACGTTCTACCTTAAATTGTTGCCCGGCTATTTCTACGATTGCGTACATTTTTTTAGGGTTTAATTTGTTAATACTACCCAAGCGTAATTATTTCTTGGGGGCACGAAATTAAGAAAATATTTTATTCCGGCAAAGAAATGACGGTTTTTTTCTTGTTTACCAGATAAACACCTAGTAATATTAAGGCGATCCAGACAAAATGAAGAGGCAACACGGCTTCATTGTCGAAAAGTCCCCAACCCATTGCTACTATTGGAATCAGGTAGGTAACGGAAGATGCAAAAAGGGCGGTCGTTTGACGAATTAATACATTGAAAACAATTACCGAGAGCGCAGTGCCGAAAACCGCTAAAATTGCCACATATCCTAAACTTTCCAAAGCTTTTGGATCGTTTGCCAAACGGTAAGTAAAATCAGTAAAGCCAAACAAATAAAATCCTGCCACCGGACCAATGAACATCATTGCCCAAACAGTGGCAGTAATTGGATTAACATCATTCAAGCTCTTTTTGATAATATTGACACTTAGTCCGTAGCAGAGGGTGGCTAATACCACATAAAATCCGAATAATAAATTATTATCCAGATCAATGCTTTTGCCAACCATCAATAATCCAATGGCCCCGACAAAACCAATCATAATCCCAACTGCGTTTATCCAACGTGTTTTAATTTTAAACAATAAAACACCTAATAATAATGTAAATAAGGGAGTTAGTGAATTTAACATTCCTGCCAAGGAGCTGCTGATACCGGTTTCTGCTTTTGTAAATAAAAAAGCGGGAATGAAATTCCCAAGTACGCCCATTCCCACAAATCCTTTCCAATGTTTTAACATCGGCATTTTAACATGTCGGAATACCAAAGGAGATAAAAATAAAAAAGCCATCAGAATTCGAAGTGCAGCTACTTCTTCACTCGAAAATACTTCCATTCCACGCTTCATTAAAATAAAGGAACTTCCCCAAATCAGGGCAAGAATGATAAGGATGATCCACTGAAAAAGTTTTTTGCTCACGAAAAAAAATTAAGCCACAAAGATATTACAATTGTTGGAATCTTGGTTGCTAGTTTTTAGTGATTGCGTTTTTCGATTCTTATTAAAAATGTAAATTTGTAATCGAATCAATTTGTTTTTAATCCTAAATCCTAAATTTATTATGTCAACAGAAAAAATAACACTCAAAATAGAAGGAATGACTTGCGGACATTGTGAAAAATCAGTGGATAGGATCATTAAAGAAATTGATGGTGTTTCTGAATGTACTGTGTCAGTTAAAAATTCTTCTGCGGAAGTAACATTTGATAATTCAAAAACCAGTAAACAGTTGATCATAAAAGCTGTTAACGATAGTGAACTATACAAAGCAAGTTAATATGCAACACTACAAAATTTATGTTGGCGGTGAGTTTGTTGAAACTCAAAACAAATTAAAAGTTGTAGATCCATTTACCCAACAAGTATTTGCAACAACTTATTTAGGAGGTTCCGAAGAGCTGGAAATGGCCATTAAAAAGGCGGAATCAATTAAAGAAGAATTAAAAAATTTACCTTCTTATAAACGCTATGAAATTTTAATGCAGATCGCAAATGAAATGAAAAGCAATCGTGATTACCTTGCAACAGTACTTTGTAACGAATCAGCAAAACCAATTCGTTATGCATTAGCAGAGATCGATCGTGCTGTACAAACTTTTATTGTTGCTGCAGAAGAAAGTAAACGTTTGCCAAAAGAATATATATCGCTTGACTGGACGATAGCAGGAGAGGGGAAAGAAGGCATTGTAAAATATTTTCCTTTGGGATTGGTTGCTGGAATCGCACCATTTAATTTCCCGATGAATTTAGCCGTACACAAAATCGCTCCTGCTATTGCTGCAGGCTGTCCTATTATATTAAAACCTGCTTCTTCAACTCCGATTTCTACGTTAGAATTGGCTAAAATAATTGATAAGACTGCCCTTCCAAAAGGTGCCGTTTCCATTATTCCAATGAATAGATTAGCAGGAAATCAATTAGTAACCGATGAGCGTTTTAAATTGTTATCGTTCACCGGTTCTCCGCTAGTTGGTTGGGAAATGAAACGCAATGCAGGAAAAAAGAAAGTAGTTTTAGAACTTGGTGGGAATGCTGCTGTGATAATTACACCAAGTGCAAATATTGAAAAAACAATTGTAAAATGTGTTGTAGGAGGCTTTGCTTATAGCGGACAAGTCTGTATTCATGCGCAACGATTTTATGTTCATGAAAGTGTTTTTGAAAAATTTACGCAAGAATTTGTTGAAGCAACAAAAAAATTAAAACAAGGGAATCCGAAAGAAGCCGCTACTGATATTTCTTCCATGATCGATGAAGAAAATGCAAAACGTGTGGAAGCATGGATATATGAAGCATCGCAGCAAGGCGCTACCGTTTTACTTGGAGGAAAACGAGAGGGAACATTTGTGGAACCAACCATTATTACGAACACAACAAAATCAATGAATGTATGCAGTGAAGAAATTTTCGGTCCTGTTGTAACTATCGAAAAATATAGCACTTTCAAAGAAGCAGTTGCGCTGGTAAATAATTCTGATTTTGGTTTACAAGCAGGTGTTTTTACAAATGAACTTTCTGAAAGTGATTATGCATTCAATAATATTGACGTAGGTGGAGTCGTAATTAATGATATTCCAACTTTTCGTGTGGACCATATGCCATATGGTGGAATAAAAGATTCCGGACTTGGTCGCGAAGGAATAAAATATGCCATAATGGACATGATGGAAGCAAAGATTTTGGTAAAATAAAACTAATTTTTTAGCATTGACATTCCTACAATTGATATTTATATAACTCTGCAATCACTTCGTACAACTCTTTTTCTGTTTGCAAATAATTACTGAAAGCATTATTGTAAAAGCTCATTTCCATAAAATATTCAATAGTAGAAATTTGACCCAACGTAAGAGATTTGTTTAAAAGCGTTGTGTTATTGAATGAAGTAAAAGCGGTTCGGTATTCTTCTAAAATTATTTTGAGGTTGGCATACTTTTCATAGATATGTTTGATATGAAAGTAATGTTCGTTGACATGGGCCTGTAACTCAAAATCTGTAAAAAGCAGTTGCGCTTTTTTTAGCTTTACAGTGTTTTTGTTTTCCCACAAAGGAATAGTAATACCTGTGTGGATGCCGTTGTAGTTTTGACCAAGTATGCCTTGATAGTGATAACCTACTTCAGCTTTGGGTAAATACATTGCTTTACTCACCTCTATTTGTTTTTGAGCAATTAACTTTTCCTGTTGCAGAATTTTAAGTAAGGGGTCGGCACTTTCATAATTTTTTTCCAATTGTTCGAATGATGGAATAATTGAAAGCATAGGGTAAAGGGTATCAGGAAATACAACTGAAACTCCTCCGTTCAACTCCGTTAGCTTTTGATTAAGCTGATTGATTGAGGAACTGTTTTCCTGAAATTCTTTTTTAATTTCTATCAATTGTAGCTGTGCTTTGTTTACGTCAAGAATATTTCCTTCTCCCTTCTCGAGCTTTTTTTGAAAATCTGACACCAGTTTTTCGGTGTTCTGTTTTCGCTGCCCTAATAGTGTGTGCAGCTTATTGTGATAAACTAAATCAATGCAAACTTTTTTTGCTTCCAATAAAATATCCTGCCGTTTGGCCGTGAATTGATACTCGGATTGGATAATTTGCTGATTTGCCAACTGCTTCTTTTTGATATATGCCGTTGGAAAATCAAAGGATTGTGCAATGGTGAATTCTTGTTGAACCCCTGCATTAGAACGTTTTCCAGAAAGAAAGTCGTATTCAGCGGTTGGATTGTAAGGAGTAAGACCTGTTTTATATTGAAGATTCTGTGCCTGATAATATTGCTGGCTTGCAATAAGTGTTTTATTATTTTTTCTTATTGCAGAAAGAATAGTGTCCATATTGGATTGGGCATTTCCGTTTGCTGCAAACAGCAAAAGCAGGATGAATGGTGAATGGTAAATGAATTTCAATTTCAGTTGGCGAGTGAATTTTATTTTTTTCATTTTCAGTTAGAATTTTTATTAGACAAATAATAAACAACCGGCACAATAAATATATTTAGCAATGTGGATGTGAGCAGACCTCCTAAAATAACTTTTGCCATAGGACTTTGAATTTCGTTGCCGGGTAAATCTCCCGCAATGGCAAGTGGTATTAGCGCAAGTCCTGCACAAAGTGCAGTCATTAATATCGGACTTAAACGGTCTTTTGAACCCTGTATGATTGTATCATATAAATTAAAGCCTTCTTCACGTAAGGTTTTGTAATGAGATACAAGTAAAATTCCGTTTCTTGTAGCAACTCCAAACAACGTAATGAAACCAATGATACTCGGAATGCTCATAATTCCATTTGTGAAATAAATGCTGAACACACCACCAATCAATGCAAGGGGCAGGTTCAATAAAATGATGGATGCCGTTTTTACATTCTTAAATTCCTGGTAGAGTAAAAGAAAAATTACCAGCAGTGAAAGCAGTGAAGCGATAAGCAATATTTTTGAAGCTTCGGATTCTGCCTGAAATTGCCCGCCATATTCAATATGATACCCTTCAGGGAGTTTAACTTTATCTTTTATGGTTTTCTGAATTTCTTCAACTGCACTTTTCTGGTCCCGCCCGGCAACATTAGCGCTGACAATAGTTTTACGTTGCACATTTTCACGATTAATCGTGCTGGGCCCACTTGTGCTAATAATATCAGCGATATAGTGAAGAGGGATCCTTCTGTGATGTGATTGAGTTGCCGGACCAGTGTTTTCAGTATCCGACATTTCATCATTTGCGCTAACACCCACATCAATTAATGTATTGCGGACGTTTTCAATTGATCCTCTGTTAGCATCATCAAACCGAAGTATCAAATCAAAGGTTTTGTTATTTTCGTATATCTCCGAAACTTTTTCTCCGGCAAAAGCCACATCTACAAACTCATTGAATTCTCCGATGGTAATTCCGTAATGATTCAAAATGTCGCGCTTAGCTTTTATCTGCACCTGCGGAATTTCCACCTGTTGTTCCACGCTTAAATCAACCAACCCTTCAATGTCCTGAATATTATTTTTGATTTGATTTGAAAGCGAAAAAAGCTTGTTTAAATCAGTGCCAAATAGTTTGATGGCAATGTTTGCACGGGTTCCCGACAGCATGTGGTCAATGCGATGCCCAATGGGTTGTCCGATAGTAATGTTTACCCCTGTAATACCTGCAAGCTTTTTACGCACATCCATCATAAATTCTTCACGGCTTCTGTGGGTCAAAACAAATGGCGCTTCAATTTCTGCACCATTTACGCCTTGTCCGTGTTCATCTGATTCTGCCCTTCCTGTTCTGCGTGTAGTGATTTTTATTTCGGGAATTGAAAGCAATGCTTGCTCAACCTGTGTTCCTATTTTGTTGCTTTCATCCAATGAAATTCCTGGAAGTGAAACGGCACTAATCACTAAAGAACCTTCGTTGAATTCAGGCAAAAAACTTCTTCCCAATTGGCTCATAACAAAAAGTGAAGCAATCAAGAGTACAGTAGAAAATGCAATGACGGTCTTTTTTATCTGCATTACTTTTATCAATGCACTTGTATATATTTTTTGCAGTCGTTCTACTAACCAGCTTTCTTTGTGCTGTTTTTGCAGCATTTTTTCATCTGCTAAAAGGAAACTCCCCAAAACGGGTGTGAGAGTTATGGAAACAATGAGTGAAGCAAAAAGTGAAATAATAAATGCTATACCAAGCGGTGCAAGTAATTTTCCTTCCATGCCTGATAAAAAGAAAAGAGGAACAAATGCAACGATAATGATGAAAGTGGCATTGATGATGCTTGTTCTTATTTCAACCGATGCATCAAAAATTACCTGGAGTTTGTTTATGCGTTCAGCTTCAGGCTTGACGGCATTTTGTTTGAGTCGCTTGAAAACATTTTCAACATCTATGATTGCATCATCAACCAAAGCCCCTATTGCAATTGCCATACCGCCAAGGCTCATGGTATTGATATTGTATCCCAGCCAATGCAGGGTGAGGATGGCTGCAATGAGTGAAATGGGAATTGCCAGCAATGAAATAAGAGTTGCGCGCCAGTTCATGAGGAACAGAAAAAGAATAATGACAACAAAAATACTTCCTTCCAATAATGTTTTTTTAATATTGCTGATGGATGCGTTTATGAAATCTGCCTGACGAAAAATATGAGTGTTGATTTTAATATCGGGGGGCAGATTGTTTTTCATATCTGCAATAGCATCATCAATTTTTTCTGTGAGTTTAAGTGTGTTGGTGGTAGGTTGTTTGGCAATAGATAAAACAACAGCAGGTTTTGTGTTGGAAGAAGCATCTCCAATTTTTTGAGCAACACTGATTTTTAGTTCAGCTACATCTTCTATCCGAATAACTTTTCCGTTTGAAGATTTGATAACTGATTTTCCCAGCTCATTTACATCGTTTGTTCTTCCAATGCCTTTTACAATATATTCGTTTCCAAATTCGTTCATAAAACCACCGGATGAATTTCCGTTGGCTTCTTTGGCAGCGGTTAACAATTCGTTTAACGATACATTGTAATAATTCATTTTTTGAGGAGAGGCAAGAATCTGATACTGTTTGTATTCGCCACCCATTACAATTACCTGGGCTACACCGCCTGTTGCCAATAATCTGGGTCGGATTGTCCAATCGGCAATGGTACGTAAATCCATCATGGAGGTTGAATCGGAAGTGAGGGAGATGAACATTATTTCACCCATGATGCTTGACTGCGGAGCCATAGTTGGATTACCAACACCTTGCGGAAGTTTTTCGGCAACGGCAGTAATTTTTTCGTTCACGATTTGTCGTGCTTTAAAAATATCGGTGTTCCATTCGAACTCCACCCACATTATTGAAATGCCGGCAGAAGATGAACTTCTTACCCTGCGTACATTTGTTGCTCCGTTCACCGAAGTTTCAAGCGGAAAGGTTACGAGTTTCTCCACTTCTTCCGGAGCCATACCATGTGCTTCTGTAAGGACTACAACGGTTGGTGCAGTTAGATCCGGAAATACATCTACATCCATTTGTGTAGCGATATAAGATCCGAACACGATGAGTAATATCGATACAACGATGATGAGTAATCGGTTGCCGAGAGAGAATTTTATTATTTTATTTAACATGATTAATTCTTTTAATGTTCGTGTCCATGTTTAGGCAATGTACCTGATGCGGTGGATAATTTAATTTGATAAGCTCCTTTAGTCACTACTCTTTCACCTTCCAAAACTCCACTTAACAGTTGCACATTTACTCCATCACTTGCACCAATTTTTATTTCACGCTTCTGAAAACTTTCACCTTCGGTTTGAACATACACGAAGAAATTCCCCTGTTCTTCTATCAATGATGAAACAGGAATTGCCAATACATCCGGAATCGGGGTTGATTTCAGATAAACCTCAGCAACAGAGCCGGGAATTAAATTACCGGTGTTGTCAATTTCAAATGTTACCGGAATAAAAGGAGAATTGGAAGAAGCACTTTTTCCGTAGGAAATCACTTTGCCGTTTAATTCTTGTGTATTGTACATTATTTCACTATCAGTTGTTTTGAAATTTGCCGAAGTGATAGCTGTAAGTTTATTAAAATATTTTTGTGAAACATTTGCTTGTAAAATAAGTTTTTTGTTTTTTGAAATAGTTGCAAGTGGTGTTCCTGCCTCAACAAATTGTCCTTCGATTACAAAAATGTTTTTTACAAAACCTGGCATGGTTGTCGAAATGTTTTGCCCGTTTGCAGAATAATTTTTTGCAATCGTATTGAAAGTATTCTGTGCATTTTCAAAATCAAATTTTGTATGTAGAAAATCTTTTTCCGAAATAATTTTATCTTTTATCAATTCTTTTGAACGGTCATACTCTGCCTTTGCTTTATCGTAATTTGATTTTGCCTCTTTGTATTTTGCATCAATGTTTCCTTCGGCTAAATCACCTCCTGTGATAATGAACAAATTTGTTCCTTTACTAACATCAGAACCAATGATTGTTTTGTTTCCCGAAAACAATACGATGCCACTTGCTTTGGCAGTAACAATCATTTCATCACCGGGAGCAGAAAGAATTTGTCCACTTGTTTTGATGATGTCGCTAAATACTTGCTTTCGTACAGGAGAATTTGCAAAATCTACTTTCCATGCTTGTTCTTTCAAATAAGAAATATCACCAACACCAGTTTCTTCCGGTTGATTTTCCATAGCAGTTTTTTCATCAGCATAAACAGGTACACTGTCAATAGTTATTTTGTCGCTGAATTCTTTGGTTTGAATTTCAAACACTAAAGTTCCAATACCTGATGAATTTGGTTTTAATGCGAATCGGAAAATTCCCGGATTGGATGGCTCAGTTGATTTTACGGAAAGACTTTTCCCATTAACTGTTAGTGTTAATAGGATGGTTCCTTCAGTATAAGCTTTGAAGTAGTCTCCTAGTTTTGTGAAGTGTGCAGCAAATTTGCTTTCATTTCCTACTACCAAAGGTTTGAATTCAACAAAGAGTTCTGTTTTGTCACTATAAAGTGTATAAGCTAAGGGCTCCAAGCCGTGTTTGTCATCCTTTTGTTCATGAGAATGGTCGGTTGAGCAAGCAAATAGCATAGTTGAAATGATTGCCAAAGGCAAAATTATTTTCTTCATGTTTTTAAAAAATTTAAAAGGAATGAAACATTAATTCACCTGTCACATTCTACAATGCAAAAGGTGTTCGTTTTCTGAATAGAAAACCAATTAAGCTATAAAAGCAGGAGGAGCACGCAAACCCGAAGAAAGGGAATGAGGCGAAATGTAAATAAAAGTTTTTTCAGGAAGTTTGTGAAGCAAAAATTGAATAGTGTAATCACATAAAAAGAAATCAGTGGGCGAAACGGCAACCTTTAAAAAAAGTTGTTTGGAAAAAATATTGATTTTATTGTCATTATTTGCGGTGATAAAAATATCTGAATGAATGAAATGTGAGTAAAGATGATCAAAATCTTTGCTTGAATGATCACTGTTGTCGTGATGATCATTGTGATGATGCGCTGTTAAATCGTGATCAGTATCGTGGTGATGATGCGGAACATTGTTATGTCCAAGCAAAATAGCATAGGCTACAGTAAGTAAAAATAGTGCAATTCTCTTTCTTAACATCGGCTCAAATATAGGAAATTAATCACTATTTTAGTTCTTTAAGAGGGCAGTAATTTTTTTATGTGATGGCTGTTTTTATCAACTTACTATAACTCTTTCAACTTTTCTTCCGCTTTCTTAGAATAAAAACCTTTTTCATTTTCAATTTCCAGTAGTAATTCTTTTGCACTTTGTTGTTCACCTGTTTCCAATTTCAATAAAGCGATATTCCATTTTGCTTCCTGATAAAAAACAGTATTGGAGTTTTTCAAAACATGTTCCAAATACTTTATTGCAGAATTGTATTTCCCATTTTGAGAAAGAGATAATGCACCATAGAATAAAGCATTGATATCATCAGGATTGTTTTCGAGCAACAATTGAAACGATGAAATTGCTTTTGAGTATTTTCCTTTATTGAAATATTCCAATCCTTGTTTTAAAACTCGGTTAGCTGCAACACTGTGTATTTCCTCCATTTCAATTAAATTATTTGAACTAATCTTGTTCTCTTTAGATGGTGGGGTGTAGCCTTTAAAAACAAATGGTTGGGGCGCGTGATTAAAATATAAATGGTTGTAATCTGCCACTTTAAGATCATAAATATAAATGACATCAGAATTATAATTTGTTTTTAAAATATCATTTTCATTGCTGAATGTTGTCTCGATATAGTTAGCAGGAATGCTTTCTATTTCTTTGATAGGAATGATTGTGTTTGGAAGTAAATTTCTTTTTGAGGGTTTAACTTTTCTGATAGTTTTTTTAATTGCAAGCACCTTGTTTTCAACAGCAGGCAACATTGATTTCATCTTGGAAGAAGTAGGTGCAAGCAGTTGGACCTTTTCGACTAATACCGGTTTCGGTTTATTTTCAGAGAAAATACCTACCCATTTATAAAATACTAAAATGGATATCAGGGAAATAATTACCATGGAAACTTGAGTAAAAGTAATTTGCCTGACATGAGAAGCATTTGTTTTAACATCTATTTTGTGATGAATATCAGCCAGGTCGTCAAATGAAAAAGGAAAGGCAGTAAAACCATTAAGGGCACTTGCACATAATTCGCAGGAAGAAATATGCATATATAATTGTTCGTGTTCAAGCTTGTTTGTTGTGTGTAACGAATAAGCCTGAAGTTGATCGAAGCTAAGGCAGTTGGTAAAAATTGTATCTGTTTTCATGGGGATCATTTTTATTTTTGAAAATTTAATCTGTTATGGATGATTTTCCAGTATCAATAATTTTAAATTTCGTTTTCCGTTTTGAATATAACTTTTTACTTCATTTACCGAATAGCCTGTTATTTCAACAATCTGAGTGTAACTCATGTTCTTAAAGTAAAATAGTTCAATACATTTCTTTTGAAAAGGATTCAGATTATTCAATGCATTTTCTAACTTTTCAAAACTGTTTTCTTTTTCTTTTGCATCCTCTGCATCCATCACAAACACTTGTTGCTTTACTTCATATTCATATCCCAAACTGCGATTTACCTGTGTGTTTATTTTTCTTATTTCGGAAATGCAATAATTACGTACTACGAAAGTGAGCCATGCTTTAAAGTTCTCCACTTCACGTTTTTTCAATTCTTCAAAAAGTTTTTCAAAAATCTGGAGAACGATGTCTTTTGCATCATCCCGATCTTTAAAATAATTTAAACACATACCAAAAACCAAATGTGCATATCGCTTATAAAGCTCACCTACCATTTGTTTGTCATGCGTAGTTTTGTATAGAAGTACTAAGTCCTTATCGCTTAGCTGACCTATGTTTGTGTTTGAAAAACTCATAACCCGATTTTTTTTAGAATTTCCCGGAATCGGTTCTTGATCAATAGACGTTTACTATTATCAGATTCCACAAACTTTTACTTTGATAAAAGGATTTTGTTTTTGAGAATGAGTAAGCGGCAGGATTTTTAAATAAACGGTTTTTAATTACAGAAATACGAGAAGGAAAAAAATGTTTTGTGGAAATGATTTTTGAATAACGTCTTAGTTTCAAACGAGCAAATTCGCGAACTCGAAAAAATTATTAATCTTAAAAACGAAAGAAGATGAAAAAAATAAAACTTATTTTAGGAATTACGGCCTTTGCAATAGCTGGTTGTATCAATGCTCAGGAAACAGGCATTATTAAAGGAACAATTACAGATGATAAAGGTGAAACCCTCCTTTTTGTTCCTGTTGCTTTAATGGAAGATTCAACAATTGTAGCTCAGGCCGAAACAAATGAGCAGGGAGACTTTACATTTAAACAACTTACTCCGGGAATTTACAATTTAAAATTTTCTTATACCGGCTATAAAACATTAATTGTTTCAGGAATTGAAGTAACTGCCAATCAAATATCCTATGTTTACAGATCAATGAAAACAAAAATTGACACCTTAGGGATTGTTGAAGTTGTTTCTGAAAAATGGGAAAAGTCAATTATAAATCCCAGATTTTCGACTGTTACTTCTATTTCGATTGATCAAATTGAAAATAGCGCAGTTGGTTTCGGAGATATTATTAGTTTAATGATCACTTTGGTACCGGGAATACAACCAACAGAGGATGGAAAAGATATTTACATGAGAGGATCTCGCCAGGGAAGTACGGGTTATTATGTGGATGGTAATCGTACCATGAGTGTTCCTGAGGTACCGGGCCCGGGAATAGCAAGTATGGAAATATTAACCGGTGGTGTTCCTGCCGAGTATGGTGATTGTACGGGAGGATTGGTGATTATTACAACAAAAGAATACAAATGGGAAATGCGAAAAAAAGAAATTCAAAGACGTGAACGTGCAGAAAGAGAACAGCAAAAGAATGTTAAAAAAAAGAAAATTGATTAGAAAAAAGAAAATTTTGTGTCATGCTGAACTTGTTCAGAAATCTCAATAAGTAGGAGACTAAAACAAGTTCAGCTTTTTTTATAAGCCTACCACTGATTATTTTTTTCTTTTATCAAAATAAATTAAATCCTAATCCGAAAGTTATTCTAAACTCTTCCAGTGATATGGGTTGTGGTGCATCAGATAAATGTTGTCCATAAACATATCGTGTTTCTAAAAACAAATGCGCAAATCGTTGAAAATAATAATTGAACCCTAAACCGGCAGTTGCCAAAGGTGAAATAACCGGTTTGTAATAAATCGTTTTGGCATGGTCTTGCGAAAGACTTTGATATCCGGCATTGTAGGATGAGGTGTAAGCAAATCCCGGCTGGAGGATAAAATAGGGATCGAAATGAGTAGTGGTAGGAAAGTGATAAACGGCTCCTAACATTACGGAGTGATTATCTTTTAATCCCGTCGAATCAATTGTCAAACCATTACTTCCCAGCATGTAGTTACAATCTCCACGAACAGAAATTTTAGTATCTAAATAATATTCCAGATTCCCATTTACATGAACGTTGTTTATATTATCTTTTAACATTACTCCGGCAATGATGGATGCATCAGCACGGACAAGGTGTTTGTGAATAAACTGTCCTTCCTCTTGCTGCGCAAAACCAATAAAAGGTGCGCTAACCAACACTAGAATAATAATTTGCTTCAGCATAATAAAATATTTTGAAGAATGATTAGTTTTTATTTTTCTTTAACGCTTCCAGATATCAAACAAACGAACATTCAAACTCAGGTTAATCAGCAAGTGACCTTCAATGCCTCTGACTTTTTCCTTTTCAATAAAAACATCTTTATTTCCATCGATTTCAAAAACAGTAGCGCGTACATCATAACCAAGGTGCATCATGTATTGTGTGGTGAGTGAAAGATCCATTCTGTCGGTAATATTATAATGTGCTCCTATTCCGGCTTGCACGGCACTGCTCCATTTGTCTTTATAAAAAGTGCTGTTGTTTTTTGAAACTTTGGTATAATCAAAACAATGTCCGGCAAGGATATAAGGCGTTAATTTTCCTTTTGTCGTTTCACAATTAAATGGATATGCAACAACCGACCAGCCAATATGTTCATCTACTCTTCGGGCAATTCCGCTAATATCAGTTGTAATATAATCAGCAAACCAATCGGTATTCATCCGTTTATTTATTCGTATCCTAAACTGTCCGCCATAACCAAATCCATTTGCTCCATCATCACTAAATGCACTAACAGTATTGCGCACACCTAATTGAAAATATCCGCTTTCGGTATCCGCCTTTTGTTTTTCCTGTGCAATCCCTGAAAAAGGAATCAGCAAAAAGTATAGCATCCGTGTTTTCATTTGAATAATATTATTGTTTATATGTAAAACTAAATATTACTTTGAAATATTGTGCGAAAAGCTGTTGAAAATCATTAATATTAAAATAAACGACTAAAAGTCAGTGTGTTGTGAAAACAAATAGAATATATAAAAAAATAAGTTGTAGGATTGAATTTGAATATTATTTATGTTTTTTTTTAGGAGGTAAGGCAGCGGATTGAAAATCTTTTTTCCATTCAAAAGTTTCTATCATGTGGTAAATATCTTTTTGAATAAACTTTAAAACCGGTGAAATGGAATCAGTGTTAGGGGCAACATTGAAGTACAATGCGCCACGTAAAAAATGTTTTGTGCTATCTGTTAAAAAAAACTGGAAGGAAGAAGCAGCATTGCCTTCGATCTCATATATCAACCCATATACTTTGCTGGAATCTTTTGCAATTGTTTGCTGCGAAATCCCTGATGCCTTTATCTGATGCTTTGAGGCATAATGATAGGTTTCTTCGAGGTTTTCAATTAGATCACCTTTTAGTTCTTTATATGTTAAATTTAAGGTGCCATTGAATGTTGGAAAATTCAGGTTCAGCCAGGCTGTTTCAGCATTAAAACTTTTTCCTTTTTCCATTTTTGAATAAGAGGGGATCTCAAATGTGAAAGGTAAAACAGAATCGTACAATACATATTTTTTTTCAGGAAATGTAAGACGGAAATAAGCTCTTGGTTTGGGTGCGATTGTATCATCATCGCTGCCACAAGAAGAAAGATAAAAAACAGTAAACAAAAGACAAATGAAAAGAAAGGAAGGAGCTTTCACAACCTGAAATCTGAAATTTGAAATTTGTAAACTATTCTTCATTTCTTTCAATAGTTATTTTAACTCTTTTTATTCTTCGATTATCTGCTGATTCAATTGTAAAAAGTAAATTTTTAAAATTTATTTTGTCATTCTTTGATGGTATCCGGCCTTCAATTTCAATTAAAAAACCTGCCAATGTATCTGCTTCTCCTTTTGCATCCTCAAAATCAGCTCCATCAATTTCCAAAATACGATATACATCATTTAACGCTGCTTTCCCTTCAAACACAAAGTTGTGTTTGTCTAATTTTGAATACACCAGATCATCATCATCAAACTCATCATTAATTTCACCTACGATCTCTTCAATCACATCTTCTAATGTTACAACACCTGAAGTGCCTCCATATTCATCAACAACTATTGCAAGATGTGTTTTTTTGTGTTGAAATTCACGCAATAAATCATCAATTTTTTTATTCTCAGGAACAAAAAAGGGTGGACGAATAATTTTGTGCCAGTCGAAATTATCCTGCTCATCTAAATATTGTAATAGATCTTTTGCATAGAGCACTCCCGCAATATTATCAATTGTACCTTTATAGATAGGAATACGGGAAAATCCGCATGCGATAATATCCGCAAGTAATTTTTTATATCCGGTTTCAAACTCAAATGCCGTGAAATCCATACGGGATTTCATAATTTGTTTTACATCGGTTGCGCCAAATTTTACAATGCCTTTAAGTATTTTGTGGTCCTCTTCCGGAATCTCATCTTCCGATGTGAGATCCAGTGCTTGTGATAATTCATCAACTGAAATATTATGGGATTTTTGTTTAATTAATTTATCGAGCAACGATGTTGAATAAATCAAAACGAAGCTTACCGGAGAAAATAAACGTTGTAAAAAGCGGACAAAATACACTAGGATCCGTGTTGACTTTAATGGATTTTGAGTAGCATATATTTTTGGAATGACTTCTCCAATTAATAAAATTAAAAAAGTTACAACTATTACCTGTATTACAAAACCCGCAGTTTGGCTTTCTGAAAAATCAAACAAAGCAACATCATCTTGCTTCATACCAAAAATAAATGTGGCATTTATTATTACGATGGCAATATTAATAAAATTGATACTTATTAAAACTGTTGCCAATAATCGTTTAGGAGTTGAAATCATCAAAAGGATTTTTTCATCAGTTTTTGTTCCTGATGTTTTCAACTCTTCCATGTCTGTAGGACTGAGTGAAAAAAATGCCGATTCAGCAGCCGAAACGAATGCAACAATGATCAACAATACAAACATTGATAATATTGCAAATAAAATACTTACAGAAAAAGAGTTAACGATAATGCTTAAGAGCAATGATGTATTTGCCACTAAATGCAAGCTATTCAGGATATCCAAAATATATTTTTTTTAATACGAATGTTCGAAACAAAGATATTGCTTTGCTCCTAACATTGCATTTTAATTTAATTTATCAGATCAGAAAGGCTGATTGTCTCCGGTTTTTGTACCTGCAACTCCTGTATCATCCGTTCCTGTTGTAGATGGAGAATGTTCTTTTTTACTTAAAATAGTAAATGTGTCACCAACTATTTCGGTTGTGTAACGTTTATGACCTTCTTTATCGTCCCATGAACGTGTACGTAATTTACCTTCGATATAAATGGTCATTCCTTTTTTCAGATATTTTTCTGCTATTTCTGCCAAGCCGCGCCAAACAACAATGTTGTGCCATTCGGTTTGTTCATTGCGCTGTCCGGTTTTATCTTTGTAAGATTCAGTTGTAGCCAATGGAAAGTTTGCAACAACGGCACCTCCTTCTAAATGCCTTACTTCGGGATCTTTCCCTAAATTTCCCACTAAAATAACTTTGTTAACGCCTGCCATAAAATTAATTTTAAGTTTTAATAATAACAAATATAAATATTACAAGAGGATATACTACTTCCAATCAAAAAAATATTTATATTTTAGTGCTCTCAATGGGTAATAATAATTCTAAAAAAACTAAATTGAAAAAAACTAAACTATATCCGGTATTATATTTTTTAATCCTGTTTGCGTTTGTTGCAAAAGCACAACAAGGGGAGTCTGAAAAATGCATTGGCGAAGGTAAATTTATTGTAGATGCCTATTACGGTTACCCTTATGTGATGGGAAACTATATAAGGGATTCGTACAGTAACTACTATACCGGAACTTTAAGTGAAGAAAAAGTTGTGAATTATAACCATGTGGGTGGAAAATGTGAGTATTTGATAAACGATATGGTGGGTATGGGAGTAGATTATACGTATGCGAAAGTGATCTATACTTATACGGATGCATATTATGTTAGTGGACAATCGGCACCAAAATATGACCGATTTACAGAAAGTCTTACCAAACAGAGATTTTTACTAAGGGTCAACATCCATTTTGCTACTACAAGTGAGTTGGATCCATATGCCACGGCCGGTGTTGGATATAAGCAAACTATTTTTAAGACTAATAATCCCAATAATTACAATTATGATATGTCTTTTTTTAATGCATTTCCTGTAGCATTTAGACTCGGTGCAGGACTACGCTGGTTTTTTTCAAATAATATTGGTGTTTGTGTTGAAGCAGGGATAGGCGGTCCATCAATTCAGGGTGGCATATCTGCAAAATTCTAATATTTTTTTCTCCCGCTTTGAGTATGTAGAAAAATATTTTTATAATTGATCTACAATTAGCAATTTTTTTTATGATACCGAATTATAAATTAGCTGCAGAAGCTGTAAAAGAAGTAAAAAGCGGACATCGTGTTTTTGTTCACGGCAGTGCAGCAACTCCATTGCATCTTTTGAAAGCTCTTTTTAAAAGAAAAGAAGAATTAAATAGTGTTGAATTAGTATGTATAAGCACATTAGGGGATGCAGGTTTTGATCAAACAGATTTCGGGAAAAGTTTTTTTATTAATTCATTATTCGTTTCTGAGAACATCAGAGAGATCGTAAATAGTGAACATGGTGATTATATTCCTGTTTTTTTAAGTGAGATCAATCAGTTATTTGACAAAGGGATTTTGCCTTTGGATGTTGCTTTAATTCATGTTTCTCCTCCCGATTCACATGGTTATTGTTCTCTTGGAACCTCCATTGATATAGCACGTTCAGCAATTCGGAATGCAAAATACATCATTGCCCAGGTAAATAAACAAATGCCCCGTACTCATGGAGATGGCATGGTTCATATAAATACTATAAATGCTTTTGTTGAAATAGATGAAGCCTTACCGGAGGTGAGTTATCAAAATAAAATAAATGGTAATGCATTAACAATTGGAAAATATTGCGCAGAACTGATCGAGGATCGTTCCACTTTGCAAATGGGAATTGGGGCAATTCCGGATGCCGTTCTTTCTTGTCTTCACAACCATAAAGACCTTGGTATCCATACCGAAATGTTTTCAGATGGAGTGATTCCACTAGTTGAAAAAGGAATTGTTACAAATAAATATAAGAATAAGCATCGCGGAAAAATTGTGACAGGCTTTGTAATTGGCACAAAAAAATTATATGATTTTGTGAATGATAATTCTTCTGTGGCTTTTTTAGATTCTGATTATGTGAACGATACAAAGGTGATCAGGACAAATCCGAAAGCGGTAGCTATTAACTCTGCCCTTGAAATAGATCTCACCGGACAAATTTGTGCTGACTCGATTGGTTTTTATCAATATTCGGGTGTGGGCGGGCAAATGGATTTTATGCGTGGAGCAGCTCTTTCAGATGGAGGAAAGCCAATTATAGCGATGAATTCAATGACAAAAACAGGTGAATCAAAAATAGTCCCTTTTCTTAAAACTGGCGCAGGTATTGTTACAACAAGAGCCCATGTTCATTATGTTGTTACTGAATTTGGTGTGGCTTATTTATTCGGGAAAAACCTAAAACAAAGGGCAGATGCCTTGGTAAGTATAGCACACCCTTCTCATCAGGAAGCCTTGGCGAAGGCAATTTTCCAGCGATTTGGAAAAGAAATATAGAAATCAGTTTATACTTCCACCATATTTGTTAATGCAACAAAATCCGCAACAGATAATTCTTCTGCCCGTTGTGTAAGATATTTATGATCTAAAAATTCAGGTTTTAATTTGAAAGCTTTGATGGAATTTCGTAACGTTTTTCTACGTTGATTAAACCCCGCTTTTACAACTTGTTTAAAAAGTTTTTCATTGCAGTCAAGTTGTTGAACCTCATTTCGCGTTAAACGGATAACAGCTGATTTTACGCGTGGGGGTGGATCAAAAACATTTTCATTTACAGTAAATAAATATTCAATATCATAAAATGCCTGCAATAAAACACTTGTTATTCCATAGGTTTTATTTCGTGGCTTGGAAGCAATACGTTCCGCTACTTCCTTTTGGAACATACCAACAACTTCCGGAACCTGGTTTTTATGATCAAGTACTTTAAATAAAATTTCCGTTGAAATATTATAAGGGAAATTTCCGATCACCGCAAAAGATTCGTTATCAAACAAATTGTTGAAATCAAGTTTTAAAAAATCTCCTTCAATAATTCTATTTTCAAGTACCGGAAAATGCTTTTTTAAATAAGCAATGGAATCCCAATCAATATCTATAATATGAGTTTCAAAATCAGGTTCTGTAATTAAATATTTTGTTAGCACACCCATTCCCGGCCCCACCTCTAATACCTTTTTGTAAAGTGATGTGTGCTTCAGACTTTTTACAATATTTAGAGCGATGGTTTCATCTTTCAAAAAATGTTGTCCTAAATGTTTTTTTGCCCTTACCTCTTTTGTCATTTTTATATGTTTGTTGCTTCCAATTAGTTAGTACTTATTTTTTTATATTTACATACATCGCAATCTCCCATTCTAAATTCTATCCCATCTTTTATTAAAAGTCTTCCAAATTGATTTAACGAATCGGGGAATGTTTTTAACCAAATATCTTTGATAATATAAATATTCGGTTGCTGAAAAACTTCTTCCACGATCAATTGATTTCTCACCCACGATTGGTCATTGGGTGTTGCTTTTATCATGTCAGGATTGGGACAAGAGGTAATATAAGAATTCCAATATTCAGAAATGATACCGACTTGACCAAGTTTTTCAAATTCTCTAACAACCTCTACTTTGGGAGTTAACGTTTTCGGCCATATATATACTATGTTATAAATTGTGCCAATTCCGCCTATAAATACTGTTACAAATAAAATTGTTTTTATCATTTTCAGATAAATTGTTTTTGTTATTAAATTATCTAAAACCAATAAAATTACAAATGACAGAGAAATGTAAGTGCAAGTAAAATACCTCCTTGGGACACCATTAATAAAGGTCCATTTAGAAATAATTATTATTGCAAAAAGAAGGACTGCATCTAACAGAAAAAATAATATCCATTTTGAGGATGTAGTATTGAATTTAATTTTTTTAAACAGCAGAATGGTAATTCCAAATAGGAGTAGTACAAAATAAGAATACACACTGGTAAAAGGTTCATTTGCTTTAAAGATAAAAAAGTCATAAATGGTATTCCATAAAATTGCAGTTGTCTCCTTCATGCTATTAAAATCAGCAAAAGTGGTGTAATCTTGCTTGTTTTGAGAAATATATTTGGCATAATGAATAAAAAGAACACCAATTATACAACCTGTTAAACCGTAATAAAATTCAAGTCTTTTGAATAGTGAGAAAGTGAATTTATGAGTCTTGAAAAAATATAATAGTTGTATCGCTAACAATAAAAAAACAGAGATCAGAGCCATGTCTGATACCCAGATCGCTGCGATAAGAAGGGTCGTTATTGTTAAAAGGTTTAAATGAACAAAAAAATTATTTTTTTGAATTTTTTCTTTCTGATAATTAACAAATAAATAACAAGCAATCGCAATTAAACTATAGTGTATCCCAAATGAAAATTGAGTTACATCAATCAGACGCATAGGCGGGAAGAACCAAATTATTGCAAAAATAATTTTATAGAAATGTGATTTAAGAAAACTGGCAAATGCAAAAAAACCTAATAATAGAATTAAATAATGCGTAATTGCTTCAGAGGTAAGTGCAGAAAAATGAAATATTTTAAAAAAAACCTGACCAAGTAAAGGTATTAAACTTCCCATCCGGTCTTGTCCCCAAAAATATAGATCGTTAGGTAATTTAAAATAATGGATCATTAAAATACTTACTGCATTGTCAGAATTTAAGATCGGATAAAACAACGATGAATAAAAACGAAATGACAGGAGAAAAATTAAGGCAATTACAAAATAATAGATTTTCTTCATTTATTCTTAATGATAAATAATCCTATCAGAATTCTTCTTTCATAAGATTTAAGAGGCGGATTAAACTATTTCCAACAAAGTCCGGAATGCAACAAATTTATTTGCAAATTTATCGGCATGTTCCTTTTGTAATTGGGGTGCATGTAAACGCTGGTATTCTTGCAAAGAATTCATGCTTTCGCAAGTATATTGTATAGAATAAGTGCTGCCTTGTTCTTCCTCAACAAGTACTTTACATATTTTATTTTCAATAAAAAAACCTGTCGCCATCACATCAGGAATGTGCTTTTCTTTCATCCATTGAAGCCATTCATCATGTACATCATTTTCGATGTTTACTGTTATATTGTATATTATCATGTTTTTCTAATTATCAATTGTCCACTTTCCATTATCAATTAATAGTATCTCCTCTTAATTTTCTGAATCGTTTACGTGCTTCCACCACATATAAACTTCCCGGGTATTTTTCTAATAACTGCTGATACAATTCTTTTGCTTTATCCGGGTTTTTGAATTGATTTTCGTTCAGGTCAGCTAATTTAAAAAGAGCATCATCGCCTAAAATATCCTCACTATAATTTTTAAGGATGTTTTCATATAATGCTGCAGCTTCTGTGTATTTGGCATGTTTCAGTTCTATCTGAGCTTTTTTATAAAGAATATCATCAGCCAAAGCATGGTTAGGATAAAGTTTATTTATTGAATCCAAGGTGAGTTTAGCCTGTTCATCTTTATTCTGAAATGCTAACAGATCTGCCCGGGCAAATATCATTAAAGGTGCTTCGTTAGTATCAATTGCGAGTGCATCACTAATTAATAAGGAGAGATCCATAGCATCATTTGCAATTAATTTTGCAGTTGCACCTTTAAGCACATCCAGTTGTGCTTGAGCCCATTTGAAATCACCGGTGTAATACGATATTTTTGCTACCCGAAATTTTGCTTCCTGACCTATTTCATCATGTTTGAATGTTTTTTCAACTTGCGAATAACGTAAGGAAGCTTCCCAGATATCGCCTGTCATTAATAAAATATCCGCTAATTCTAATTTACATTCGGCTTGTAAATGGACCTCTAATTGGGGCATTGCAATGGTTTCTTCCAGTAATGCAATGGCTTCAGTTGTTTTATTCAAATAAAATGCCTGCAAGTGAGCTAAATTTTTTAAAAGCGGAACCGTGCTTGCCGATTTACCTAATTCAGAAAGTGTGGTATAATAATTTTTTTCAAGTTCAGTCAGATCTGCAGGAGTATAATTTCCTTTTGAAACTACTTTTTGATAATATACATTCAACAATTCAATTCGTGCATTGGTGTAATAATAAACACCCGGACCTTTGGCAATGATGTATTGGTAAGCTTTGATTGCAACATCATATGCTTCATTCTGCGCGAAGAGTTGTCCTAATCCCATCATGCGATTGCCTTCTTCTTTTTTTCGTTTGTCCAATGCTTTACCTTGTACAAATGCTCCTTCCCAATCTTTTTGTTGAATCTGCATCCATATTAAAAGTTCTGAAAGTATTGTTTTGTCAGGATTTTTTGCGATGCGTTTCAATAATTCGATTTTTAATAATTCGTTTTGTTTCGGGTCAGCATCATTTCCAAAACTGGTTTGTAACGCATTTTGAACACTTTGTAAATAGGAATCATTTATTTCAAGGGCACTTAACAACTCGTTGATCATTCCAATTTTGTCCCCTTTTGTATTATAAATAGTTGCCAGTTCAAAACTGTATGGATAATTATTCCGGGAGATCTTTCTGCCTTTCAAATAAGCAGCAATAGCATAATCATTTTGTTGAATGGCGATAAAAGCATTTGCGACTGCAAATACCTGGTCATCCTGTTTAATTGATTTTATTGCCTGTTCCCAGGTGCTTTTTGCTTTGTCGGGTTCTTCACTTCTGATGTAAACGGTTCCTAAGTCAACAACAAAATTTAAACTTTCAGGATTTTGTTTGATCTGTTTTTTAGCTATTTTTTCTGCCTTTTTAAAATCTTTTGTCTCGAGCAAACAATTCAAATAAGGGGTGTAAAAAAGTTGGGGGGATTTTTTATTGTATAATTTTTCATAGTATTCCAATGCTTTATCAAATTCCTTGTTTTGATAAAACTGTTGCGCTAATTGCTCATCGGTACTGGGTTGAGCACTGATGTGGCTTTGTATGAATACAAATGCGAAGAGGAATAATATGTGTTTTGTTTTTTTCAAAATAAGTTATTTCTTCTTTTTAATTTTAAAACCAATAGGGATTCTTGGTTTTTGTTTTGCTTTTTTATCACTTAGTTCATCAATGTATTGAAACACTATTTCAATATTTTTGGTGTTATTTTCTGTTTTCTTTTCTAATTTTTCAATCGCTAATCGCAACTCGGTATTGTCTGTTAATGCTTGTTTAATTTGTGTAAAAATGCGCATAATTTTAATGTTTACATCAATAGCCCTGTCACTATTTAATACACTTGATAACATTAAAACACCGTGTTCGGTAAAACAAAAAGGAGAGTAGCGTAATCCCATCTTATCGGAATTGGAGGTCGCAATTTGCGACCTCCAATTTTCTAGTTCTGTTTTATTCATTTCAAACATAAAGTCTTCCGGAAATCGTTTGAGGTTTCGTTTGACAGACTCCTTTAGACGTTTTGTTTGTACTTCATAAAGAACAGCAAGGTCGCGATCTATCATAACCTTTTGTCCTCTGATTAAATAAATTTTGTTCATTATTAGTTCATCAGGAATAATAATGGAGGTTATTTTTTTTGACATAATTTTACTTTTTGTTGATATCGCAAAATGTGATATCAAAGGAATTACTTATATCCCACAATTTCCAACACGACTGCTTTTGCTTCAATATCCAAACCATTGCGTAAAGTTAATAAACTTCCTTGTTTTAAGTAGTGACCAAATCCATGGGGTGCAAAAAGTACAGCATTTAAAACGGCACTTTCTCCGGGTTCAATTGGTTTTTTGTATAATTCGATCTGGCATTCTGTGGAATAACTTTTGGCTCCTTTGCAGTATGCTTGTGGTCTGTAAATACCCATTAACTCATATTTACTCAGGTTTTCGATAAGCAATTTTACAATGAGATATTTTTTGAGATAAACCATTTTTTGTTTGAGTCAAGATTAAGAACCAGGACCCAAGATTTTTAACCTGTCTTGATTCTTTTTTCTTGGATCTCATATCTTGATTCTTAAATATGTTTCAATATTTCCTTCTCCACTTCTTCGCTGTTCCATTTTTGTTCAATATCAGGAAATTTAGCCATTACATTTTGCATGATCTCATCTTGTTTCTGACCCACTCGCCATGCTTCAGAATATCTGATATTACTAAAAGTTACCTGGCTGTATAATGGCATCCATTTGTCGGGGTGTTTTTCAGAAAAGTGGGCTTCAATTTTCTTTTGCAATAAAAATTTCGGGTCTGAAACATGATCCCTCATCACCAGGTAATTGTGTAAGGATAAGTCCTGAACACCATCGCCATCAGGTTTACGGAGAATCTGATATTCTTCAAAAACGGTAGGCCAATCTTCCTTATGCTTTTGCATCAATTGCCACATAACGGTGCAATCTTCAAAACCGCAATTCATGCCTTGTCCGTAAAACGGAACAGTAGCATGTGCTGCATCGCCCATCAATGCTGTTTTTCCGTGTGTCCAGGGGTAGCAGCGAATGATTGCCAAAGATGATAAAGGATGATTGCCCCATTTATCCGCAATATCGGGCATCATATTGTAAAAATCAGGAAATGTAGTTTTGAAAAAATTGCTTACATCTTCCGATGTTTTTAATGATTCGAACGATTTTTCTCCTTTCATTGGCATGAATAAAGTACAGGTAAATGAACCGTCTTCATTGGGTAATGCAATCAACATGAATCTACCGCGAGGCCAGATATGCAATGCATTTTTTTCTATAGGATAAGTTCCATCCGGGTTTGCAGGAAGTAAAATTTCACGATACCCATCATCAATAAACCGTTGACTGTAATCAAATCGTTCCAGCTTTTGCATCGCGTTATATCGCACAGCGGAAAATGCGCCATCAGCAGCAAATACAACATCTGCTTTGTATTCTTTTTTTACACCGGTTTCGGTGTTTTCTGTATAAACAATTCCATTTACCAGATCAGCATCCACACATTTTTCATTATAGAAAATGGTTGCCTTTCCAACCTCTTCGGCAATGTCCATCATTTTTGCATTGAGTCCGCCACGAGAAACAGAATAGATGGCCTGGCCTTCTTTTCCATACGGTTGATACGATAAATTCCCCTGCAGGTCATGCATCATTCGTCCGGTCATTGGAATGGCCATTTTTCTAATCTCATCACCGATCCCAACTGTATCGAGTGCTTTCCAGCCCCTGTCGGATGTTGCCAGATTAATTGATTTTCCTGCTGTAATTTCAGCTTTCCGGATATCCGGTCTGCGTTCAACAATTGTAACTTTGTATCCTGCTTTTGATAAATATACTGCCCATAATGAACCTACCAATCCTGCTCCAACTATTGTTGCTGTTTTACCCATGTTTATTTTTCTGAAATTTTTTTGCAATTTTATATTTATCCAATAATCCTTCTTTTGCTTTCAATTTTTCAATTGATGTATTCAATCTTTTAATCCGTGTTTCTTCTTTCTTTGCATCTTCGATCCACATGACATATTCTTTGCGATGCGAATATGCCAGGTTTTCAAAGTAAGGCAACAATTTATTTTTTGATAATAATTTTTTGAAATCAATAGGAATAATAACTGTTTTATCTTTTGTTTCCGTAATTTTTATTCCTTTCGAATTATTTTTTACGGATTCTTGAATGTACTCAATTAATATTTTTTCATTTACCTCTTTAATGTCGCTGAACTTGATGTGGCGGTTGTGCAGGTTGCCTGGATTCGATTTAAGAACCTTGTGTTTATCTTTCAATAAAGCACCCTGAAAAAATACAAATGTCACATATTTTTTAAAGTGCCAGTAACCGCAAACCATTCCATCTGAATAATAATTTGGTCCCCATTTCCAATCTTCTATAATTTTCGGTTCTGCAGTAAATATTACGGAACGTAATTTTTTACAAATGTCTTGTGCAAAAGGTTCGGCTTTGCTGATAGCATCGTCAATTAAAAATTTTGCATCGGAATTGTGTTTTATTTTTGCCATGTTTTTAATCAAAAAAATTACAATGCGTTTTTCAAAATTTCACCAAAACGAAATACATCTACAAACGAATTATATAAAGGAACAGGAGCACATCGTATTACATTAGGTTCGCGCCAATCAGCAATAACACCTGCTTCCATTAATTTATTGAACAATTCTTTTTCCCTGCCATGTGCAATGATTGATAACTGACAACCTCTTTGTTTTTTATCTTTCGGGGTAATTATTTCTAATTTATTTGTGAGTGTTTTATTTATTTCTTCAATAATAAATTCTAAATATCCTGTTAGTTTTTCAGTTTTAGCAACCAAAGCATCCATTCCCACTTCATCAAATATATCAACAGCAGCTTTATGTGCGGCCATTGAAAAAATAGGAGCATTGCTCATTTGCCAAGCCTCTGCAGTAGCCATGGGGATAAAACCTTTTTCCATTTTAAAGCGAGTTTTTTTATCATGCCCCCACCATCCGGCAAATCTGGGAATTGATGGATCATTTAAATGGCGTTCATTGATGTATATTCCAGAAACTCCACCCGGACCGGAGTTTAAATATTTATAACTGCACCAGCAAGCAAAATCAACCTTCCAATCATGTAAATGTAATTTTAAATTTCCTGCAGCATGTGCCAGATCAAAACCAACGAATGCACCAATTTTATGTCCGGCTTCGGTTATTGCTCTCATATCAAATACCTGCCCGGTATAATAATTTACTCCACCAAACAATATCAAGGCAAGAGAATCTTTGTTTTTTTCAATTGCCAATAAAATATCTTCATGCCGGATGCAATATTCGCCTTCGCGTGGGCTGACTTCAATAATCGCATCATCAGGGTCTAATCCATGGAATTTCACCTGTGTTTCCAAAGCGTATTGATCACTTGGAAATGCTTTTGCTTCGCAGAGTATTTTGTAACGTGTTTTAGTCGGCCGATAAAAACTAACCATCAATAAATGCAAATTAAGTGTTAGCTGATTCATTACTACCACTTCTTCAGGTTTTGCACCTACAATTTTTGAAATAGGTTCGGCAAATTGTTCATGATAATTCATCCAGGGTTTACGTGCATGAAAATGCCCTTCCACTCCAAATGTGGCCCAATCTTCCAATTCATTTAATATGTATTCTTGTGTGGTTTTGGGTTGCAGGCCCAATGAATTTCCGGTGAAATAAATTGTTTCGCGCCCATGCATCATCGGAAAATAAAACTTTTCGCGGTAGCTTTTTAAAGGGTCATTTGCATCTTGTTGTTTTGCAAATTCGATTGTATTTTCGTATGTCATAGCTTCTTATTCAAATCGCGCCTCAGCGTCTTCGCAGTAAAAATAAACGGGAAGACAAAATTTGCACAAATTTTTGTAACGTTCAAAGATATATATTTGCACTCTAATATTTTTAATTTATGAAACGAGAAAAATCAGAAGCTTTATTTGAAAAGGCAAAAAAATATTTTCCGGGAGGAGTGAATTCTCCGGTACGTGCATTCCGTTCTGTTGGCGGCACACCATTGTTTATTGAACGAGGAAAAGGTTCGCATATCTGGGATGCTGATGGGAACGAATTTATTGATTATTGCGGCTCCTGGGGGCCATTGATCCTTGGTCATGCAAATGATAAAGTAATAGAAGCTATTAAAAAAACGGTTGAAAAAGGAAGTTCGTTTGGCGCACCAACAGCATTGGAGAATGATCTGGCTGAATTGATCTTAAGTAATAATAAATTCATTCAAAAAATTCGTTTTGTGAGTTCTGGTACAGAAGCTGTGATGAGTGCCATTCGCCTGGCACGTGGATATACAAAGCGAAATAAAATTTTAAAATTCGAAGGTTGTTACCATGGTCATAGCGATTCATTATTAGTAAAAGCCGGGTCCGGATTGGTAACATTTGGTAACACCTCATCAGCCGGTGTTCCCGAAAGTTTTGTGAATGAAACAATTGTTGTTTCCCTGAACAATGAGCAAGCCGTGAAACAAGCATTTTCCGAATTTAAAGATCAGATCGCATGTATTATTATTGAACCAATTCCTGCGAATAATGGCTTGCTGATTCAACGAAAAGAATACTTGCAATTTCTGCGTGAGATCTGCACAGAAAATAAAACTTTATTGATTTTTGATGAAGTAATAAACGGTTTTCGTATAGGATTTACTGGTGCTGCAGGTTATTATAACATTCAACCGGATATCATCACGTACGGGAAAATTATTGGTGGTGGTTTGCCTGTTGGCATGTATGGAGCCAGTGCAGAGATCATGAGTCATATTTCTCCGGAAGGAGATGTGTATCAGGCCGGAACATTAAGTGGGAATCCTGTAGCAATGGCTGCCGGAATTGCTCAGCTGACGGAATGTTTGAAACCAAATTTTTATGAGGAATTAGAACGCAAAACTCAGTTTTTAATTAAGAATATTTTCTCAAGTCTCAAATCTCAAGTCTCAAATCTCAAAATATTTTCAATAGGTTCCATCTTTTATGTTGCATTTACTGATAAGGAAGTTCTTAGAAGTGCCGAAGAAATCGATGCTGATTCCATGAAATATTTCAGAGTGTTACACAAAGAATTATTGGAGCGCGGAGTTTACCTTGGTCCATCAGGATATGAAGTTGGTTTTGTTTGTGAAGCACATACGGAATCAGATCTTATAAAAACTGCAAAAGCATTTGCAGAAGCATTGGAGATTGCGATAAAATAAAATTTCACCCCTTAATCACTTCTCTGAAGGAGAGAAAGGCGGTTAAAATTCAAAAAATTGTAAATATGGATAAGTATGATTTCAATTTTGATGATCTTTCAGATGAAGAAAAAGAGGAAATTGAAAAAGAAGAAAAAGAACGAAGAAAAGCAATTAAAAACAGTCCTTTATATTTAAAAGCTCTTGAAATTTACAACATAGTTAAAGTTATTGTGGAAACTCTTTCAGAGGAAGACAGAGAAATTTATGGGAGTACTTTATTAGAATCTGCAATTATATTAACGCCCAAAATAGCAGGAGCAATGGGAAGCGAGAGTTGGCTACTGTCTATGCAAAACGCATCTGTCATTCGGTACCATTCAGAATATTTGCATACAGCTACATCAGGATTAAGAATATTTACAAATACTCAAAAGGAATACGTTCAATTATTACGTACGGAAATGGAAGAGTTTCGAGAACTATTTAAAGATTGGGTAAAAACATTCAACAAGCTTGATCGTGAAGAATACGTTGATGAATGGGGTTTATTTGTAAGGTAAAATAATCCTTCATCATAACAATCCTAAAAATCCGCGTTCCGTTTTTACAAATAAAAATCCGCAATCATCAAAAGCACTCCTTGCAATATCATAGTACCGTCAATGCCTGCAACATAAAAATATTCGCTTCGTTTTGAATTGCTCCTGAAAACAATTACAGTATTTATTAGGGCAGAAATCAGGAGAGCATAAAAAATGTTCAGGTTAAACATTCCTGAAATAAATTCAAGAATAATTAATAAAATATAAATAAACATGCAGGTATTTGCGAACCATCTTGTTTTTGTTTCACCCATCAAATGCGGAATGGTAGAAACACGATCTGCTGCATCAACCAATAGATCACGAACATCGAATGGAATACAAATAGCCAGCATAAAAATAAACCGAACTAGAATATGTAACAAATTATGTTGTGTAAAAATCGCGGAAGCATCTAATAAAATTGGTACTACAGCTGTTACCATTGTCCAGACAAGAACAAGGGTAAGTAATTTAAACCAAGGACTTTTACGTAATTTGATAGCGGGCAAAAAATAGGCAAGTGATAAAATAAGTAATGGCGAAAGATAAAATATGATTTTAAGATCATTGAAAAAAAAACTGATACTTACACCTGAAAATCCAATTAATGCAAGAGATTTGATAGTGAACTGGTTTTCAAAGATCCATTTTCTACGGATGGAATGAAGGCTTTTATCTTGTTGTGGTTTGTAAAAGATCCGTTGAAGATTATATACAAATAGTGTTGAAAAAAAAGCAAGTATGGAATAATTAACTAAATGTTCTTTTGAATCAATTTGCACAAGAGTGCTTTGTATCAAACATGCTGCGCCTAATGCAACATAGATATTACCAAAAAGAATAAAATCAGAAAATTGTTTAAGAAATTTCAAGGCTGCGAATTACAAATCGGTACAAATTTACAAATCTTAAATCGAAACTTTTTGTGAGTGGAAGCTAATGAAGAAGTTTAATAAAGTTCAGAATCATTAGCTTTTAAAATAAAATAAGTTCCTAACCCAACACCTAGTCCGGTGACTCCACCGATCAATGATTTTATTTTTCGTTTTTTACGTCCTACCCGTTCATACCCCATCAAATAAGCATCTTGTTTAAGATATTCAATATTAGAAACACATTTTTTTTTAATTTTTATTTTAGGAAGTCCTACTATTGCGGAAAATGCAAATGGTGCAATGGGACTTAATAAACTGCCTGTAACGCCTGCTCCTGCGCCAATTAAAAGGTTAGTCCAAAATGCGCCCCTGGCTTTAAAGTTTTTTTGTGCATCTTGTTCGCCTTTAATAAAATAACGCATCTCTTCAATTGTAAATTCATTTCCAACAATGGTATCATATTCATAAATCAAAAATTCTCCTTTTTTGTTGCTGATCGAAAAGATCCGTTCGTTTTCTACAGCAAGGGTTTTTTTGGGATTTTTTGGGTTTTTAAAAACCGTTGTGCCATTTGTAGTGTCGATAACAGTGGTTACCACAACAGCTCCGTTTAATAACAGAATGGTATCATTATCTGTTTGAGATGCCCCTTTTTTCGAAAATAAAATTTGAAATAAAATAAAAAAGATTAAAAAATAGGTCTTCATGTCTTTGAGAAATATCATGCTGTGTGTTTTTTCAATTGAATTGGAAATGGGGTAATACAAAAAATAAAGTTACTGTTTTCTCAGAAACAGAAATCATTTTTTAAAAAATTATGATAAAAATCATGCGGAAGCGCTCATATATTTTTGTTAAATCTCAATTTAAAAACCTATTTCATGTTATATTTGCTCTCCAAAAAAAATAAAATGATAACAACCGATAAATTTGTAAATCGTCATAACGGTCCACGTGCAAATGATGTAAAAAGTATGCTCAAAAAAATTGGAGCAGATTCTGTAAATGAATTAATTGATCAAACCATTCCTGCAACTATTCGCTTAAAAAAGCCTTTAAATTTGTTGAAAGGAATGACTGAATATCAATATTTATCGCATTTACGTGGTATTGCAGCAAAAAATAAAGTTTATAAATCGTATATAGGTTTAGGATATTATAACACCATTCTTCCTGCTGTTATTCAACGTAATATTTTAGAAAACCCGGGCTGGTACACAGCTTATACACCTTATCAGGCTGAGATTTCACAAGGTCGTTTGGAAGCATTATTAAATTTCCAAACAATGATCATGGATCTTACAGGGATGGAGATCGCAAATGCTTCATTGTTGGATGAAGCTACTGCAGCAGCAGAAGCGATGGCTATGCTGTTCAGCAACCGATCTCGTGAAGCAGTGAAGGCCGGAGCAAATAAATTTTTTGTTTCCAATGAATGTTTTCCTCAAACGATAGATGTCTTAAAAACCCGTTCCACTCCTTTGGGAATTGAGGTCGTTGTCGGGGATTTCAAAAATTTTGAATTAAACAATACTATTTATGGGTCTTTGCTTCAGTATCCAACACAAGATGGTAAAGTTTACGACTATGCTGATTTTGTAAAAAAAGCAAAAGCAAACAATACTGCAATTGCAGTAGCTGCGGATGTTTTGAGTTTGGTGTTATTAACTCCTCCGGGCGAATGGGGTGCCGATGTTGTTATTGGTAACACGCAACGTTTTGGTGTGCCAATGGGTTATGGCGGACCTCATGCAGCATTTTTTGCTTGCCGCGAAGAGTATAAACGAATTTTACCGGGAAGAATTATTGGTGTTTCTGTTGATGCAGAAGGTAATCATGCATTGCGGATGGCTTTGCAAACACGTGAACAACATATCCGCAGGGATAAAGCAACATCAAATATATGTACTGCACAAGCTTTATTAGCAATCATGGCAAGTATGTATGCCGTATATCATGGCCCCGATGGAATGAAAGGAATTGCTGAACAAGTTCATCTTTCTGCAGTTACCTTAGCAACAGAACTAAAAAAATTAGGATTCAAAATCGAAGAAGGTGTTTTCTTTGATACCATTAAGATCAATGGAACAGATAATGCAAAGATCAAACAATTAGCAGAAGCTGTCCATATTAATTTCCGTTATACAGATAATTCAACTTTAATTTCCATTGATCAAACAACAAGCGCAGAAGATCTAAATGCTATTATTGATGTATTCGCAAAGATTGCCGGTAAAGAAAGTTCAGCAGTATCTGAAGAAATTATTTTTGCACAAAAATCAACTATCCAATATCGCAAATCAGCGATCCTCCAGCATCCAATTTTTAATTCCTTTCATTCGGAATCGGAAATGATGCGTTATATCAAACGTTTGGAAAACAAAGATCTTTCACTGACACATTCAATGATTTCATTAGGTTCATGTACAATGAAGTTGAATGCAGCATCTGAATTATTACCAATCACCTGGTCGGAATTTGCAAATATTCATCCTTTTGTTCCAATGGATCAAGCATTGGGTTATCAGGAAATAATTTCTGAATTAGATAAATCGTTGAGCGAGATCACAGGTTTTTCGAAAATGAGTTTTCAGCCAAACTCAGGCGCATCAGGCGAATATGCCGGGTTATTAGTGATTCAGGCTTATCACCAGTCACGTGGTGATGCGCATCGTAACGTTGCTTTAATTCCAACATCGGCACATGGAACAAATCCTGCAAGTGCAGCGATGGCTGGGATGAAAATTGTATTAGTGAAATGCGATGAAAAAGGAAATATCGATGTAAATGACATGCGCGAAAAAGCAACTCAAAACAAAGATAATTTATCATGTTTAATGGTTACCTACCCAAGTACACATGGTGTTTACGAAGAAAGCATTATTGAAATAACAGACATCATTCATCAAAATGGCGGACAGGTTTATATGGATGGCGCCAACATGAATGCACAAGTTGGATTGACAAGTCCGGGAAATATCGGAGCTGATGTTTGTCACTTGAACTTACATAAAACATTTGCGATACCTCATGGTGGCGGTGGCCCCGGTGTTGGTCCAATAGGGGTTGCAAAGCAATTAGTGCCATTTTTACCATCACATTCGGTGGTGAAAGTTGGAGGAGAAAAAGGGATTCATGCTGTTTCTGCTGCTCCTTATGGCAGTGCATTAATCTTGTTGATCTCTTATGGATATATTAAAATGCTTGGTGGCGAAGGATTGGCTGATGCTACACGCATGGCGATCCTCAATGCGAATTATATTAAAGAATCGTTGAAAGATCATTATCCAACTTTATATGTTGGTAAAAATGGACGTTGCGCGCACGAAATGATCCTGGACTGTGTTGCATTCAAACGTGAAGGCGGAGTGGAAGTAGGGGATATCGCAAAACGATTAATGGATTATGGATATCATGCGCCTACTGTATCTTTTCCCGTGCACGATACCTTAATGATAGAACCTACCGAAAGTGAATCAAAGGAAGAACTGGATCGTTTTTGTTCAGCAATGATCGCTATAAAAAATGAAATTGATGAAATAGTTTCCGGAAAATCTGATAAAGAGGATAACGTAATTAAAAATGCACCTCATACTGCAAAATCTGTAATAACAGATGATTGGAAGCATAGCTATTCACGCGAAAAAGCTGTTTATCCTTTGAAATGGGTGAAAGACACAAAGTTTTGGCCAAGTGTAGCAAAAATAGATAATGCTCATGGCGATAGAAACCTTATTTGCGCTTGTCTGCCAATAGAAGCTTACGCTGAAGAGTTAGCTTAAAAAAATACTCAAATATTTGGAAATATTAGATTGCTTCTCTAGATTTGTATAACTTAAAATTTAAAACTTTAATTAAACCAATAAAAACAAAATCAAATGAAAAAAATTACAATTTTATTTCCTGCGTTATTCATGGGTATTGCCATGTTTGGGCAGACAGGAATGATTGGGGGACAAACAACGGGCAACAATGGTAATGTTGCAAAGCATTTTTCTGCCAATACAATTAATCCGACTCACAAAAGTAAGTTTGTAGCAGGTGAGCAATCTCCGGTAGCAACAAAGGTTACCACTAAAGGAAAATCAGTTACAGCAGCTCCTTTTTGGACAGATGACTTTTCAACACCTGCAAACTGGAGATTAAACGATCATTTAGGGCCAGATGCATGGACAATTGGTACTGCAGGACCTGCCGGTGCTTATTGGATTTCAACAATTTTGTCAACAACTGCTGCAAACGGATTTGGATTATTTGATTCAGATAATTTATGTTCAGGAAATCAAGATGCAAAATTGACGATCGTAAATCCGATTGTTTGTACAGGTCATCCTTATATTGTATTATCATTCCAGCAACAATACAGAAGATGGTACGATAGTACTTATGTTGAAGTTAGTTCTGATAGTACTACCTGGGCTCAATATGGAGTAAATGTACCATTAGGAAATGGTGATTATTGTCCTGGAAATCCTAACACTGCCAATGTTGATATTTCTCCTTCTGCAGGTAATCAAGCTAAAGTTTGGATCAGATTCAGATTTTATAGCCCTTCTTCTTTAGGTGGAAGCGCAGGCTGTGGTTATTCCTGGATGGTTGATGATGTGGCCCTTACTGATCAGGCAGCAAACGACCTGGCTTTCTCACAAGCAGCAGTTGGAGGAGATAAAGCAATTGTTAACTTTGGTGATTGGTGGCAAGGATATTATACTATGTCCCCAAAAGCACAAACTGCACTTTTAACTTTTACAGGATATGCGTCAAACCTTGGATTTGCTGACCAGCATGCAGCTGTATTAACAGTTGATGTAAATAATGGATCCGGGTCAGTTTTTACTGCTGCCAGCGTAGCTCAAGATCTTGTTGTTCGATCAAATGATTCTTTATTAGTTGCTTGGGATGGTACATCTGCAACAGAATACACCCCTCCTGTAAATATTATTGCTAATTACACTGCAACGTTTACTCTTTCTCAAACAGAAACAGAACTTGCAACAGAAATTGGCAACAATACTTCGGTTAAAGCATTTGCGATAACAGATACTGTTTTTGCTCATGATGATGGCACATCAAATACCCGATTGAGTCCAAATTTCTATACCGGTGCTGAAACGGATGGTGTTATGGCAGCATCTTATTATTTCTCAGCTAATGATGAAGCTAGTTCAGTTTCAGTTTATATTGCTGACAGAACACAAAATGCTGCGACTATTACGGCAGAAATCTATGAACTTGACACGGTAACCGGTTCAACACCCGTTTTGATAGCGCTTTCAGATCCTTACGATGTGGATTCACTTAATGATGTGAATAAATGGAAAACATTATCTGTAAAAACTCCGGGAACACCTATTGTTTTGCATGGAAACTACACATATTATGCAGCAATTCATGCAACTGGCGTTGATGCAAATGCAACTCCGGCAACTTATGTTGCAATAGGCGGAGATCAATCTACCTACCAACCAGACGCAGTTAACTGGGTATTTGTATCGCCAGACTGGGGATGGATTTCCGGTGGTCAACCAATGATCAGATTAAACACAGTATCTCAAACTATTGGTGTTAATGAAATTGCAAAAAATAGCGGAGCAAGCATTTCTCAAAACATGCCAAATCCTACCAATGGTATTTCTGTAATTAATTACGAATTGGAAAAGAATGCAAAAGTAGCCTTATCTGTATTTGATATCACAGGTAAAAAAGTGGCAACACAAAATATTGGCGAACAAAATGCCGGTAAGCATTCAATTAATTTTAATTCAGCGAACCTTGCTGCCGGAGTTTACACATACTCTTTAACAGTAGGAAATAATACAACTTCAACAATGAAAATGGTTGTAATAAAATAATAAAAAATTCATTTAATTTTTTTGAAAGCCCGTAATTTATTAGGGGCTTTCTTATTTTTTAATAATTATGGTATAAAATTTTAGGAACAAATTATCTACCTTTAGCTTTTTAATAATAATTAATCACAAAAAATAAAGCAAATGAAAAACATTTATCTTTTAACACTTTCGTTATTTGTGTCTATAGGAGTGTGGGCTCAAAAAAGCGTTACTATGAACGCAGCGAATGAAAAAATGACACAAGCTTCTACGCAACAAGTGTCAACTACTCCGCAAACGAATAACCTGCGAGCACCTTTTGATGTGATTTGGTCACAAGATTTCGGAACAACAACAAATGGTGGAATTCCCACAGGCTGGACACAATCCGGAGCAAACCAGGTTTGGAAAAAAACCTATATTGGTTCAACAGGATTATATGGATCTTCATCAGTTACATTAAATTCAACCACAAAAACAAATGGAGTTTTAATTTTTGATGCCGATTCGTTAAATAAATCAATTGATCCTACTGGTGCTGCATATTCCGCAAAATCGGGTGAAGTAATAAGTGATACGATTGATCTTACCGGAAAACCGAATGTAAGATTAGAATTTCAACAACTTTTTAGATTATGTTGTTCACCAACTACAACTTTTTTAACTGTTTCTGTTAGCGCTAACGGTGGTACAACATGGACTGATTATGATGCGAAAGGGATAGTAGCAATAAACTCGTATAGTGCAAATCCCGGGAAAGTTTCTATTAATATAAGTGCTGTTGCCGGTAATTCTAGTACTGTGCAAGTGAAGTTCAAATTTGATAGTGACCTTGGCGTTTATTTTTGGCAAATTGATGATGTTCAAATAATTGAAGGCCCTTTAAATGATGTGAAGTTAGAGCGTGTTTATACAGATTTTAGTTATGACGATGGCGGTTATTATACACAAACTCCGGTTAGCCAGGTAGCCCCTATAACTTTTAGAGGTGCTGTTTTAAATGACGGATTTGTTGCACAAACTTCTGTGAACATGAATGTAAACATTACCGGTGCCGGTACTTATAGCCAAGCTAGTAATACAATAACTTCAATGCCTTTATATGGAAGAGATACTTTGGCAATCCCTGCTCCTGGATTTACTCCGGCTGCAGTAGGAACTTATACTGCGGTATATACTGTTTCTCAAACGGAAGCAGATGAATTGATATCAAATAATTCAATGACCAGAACATTTAAAGTTTCTGATACCGTATATTCAAGAGACAATGGTCTTATTGGAACAGGCATAACTTCTTCATTAAGTCCTTCCGACTATGTTGGAGGTGATGTGGATGGATCAGTTATAGCAACTCTATATGAATTCCCGGCAGCTACAACTATTACATCGGCATCAGCCTACATTGCCACCACTACACAAATAGGTGCTTCTTGCGAATTTGTTTTGTATTATATTGATCCTGCGAATGGTAATTTTAATGAAATTGTAGCTACTGATATTTATGATGTTACGAGTAATGCAAAAAAAGGAAAATGGGTGACTATGCCTTTCCTTGCAGGTACATATCCTGTTGCAGCAGGAGATTCATATCTTATTGGTGTGAGAATTTCAGGTGCCCCTACTTTTGATCTTGATATTTTAAATGACATTGCATTAGAAGGAGTTCAGCCGGAACAAACCACGTTTATGGATGCTGGAGGAACAGGGAACTGGGGATACATCCTAAAAGCTCCTTTCATCCATTTGAATGTTGCAGCTATTGATGCAAGCATAAATGAAAATAATGCACAAAATGCAATCTTAAAACAGAATATTCCAAATCCTGCTTTGGGAACTACTTCAATTAACTTTGAATTAGTAAAAGCAAGTACTGTTTCTTTATCTGTTTACGATGTAACAGGTAAATTAATGAAAACAATCAATGAAGGTAATTTACCTTTAGGTATGCACACAATAAATGTTGAAACAGCAACTCTTGATGCCGGTGTTTATTTTTATACTTTATCAGTAGGAGATGAGCAAATGACAAAGAAAATGACAGTAATGAAAAACTAATAATTCAGCATTAAACAAAAACGAGCTCGCCATTTTGGTGAGCTCGTTTTATTTATACTCAAATTTTTTATTAAAATTTAGATTTCAGATCTTTCATAAATTTTGTAGCATACACAAAATCACACACCTCTTTATTATCTGTTTTCAGGATCTCTTCTTTACTGCCTTCCCACCATTTTTCACCTTTGTAAATAAACATGATATTATCTCCTATTTCAATTACCGAATTCATATCATGAGTAATAACTATTGTTGTAATATTATATTCTTCTGTAATTTCTTTAATTAAATTATCAATTACGATAGATGTTTTTGGGTCAAGGCCGGAGTTGGGTTCATCACAAAATAAATATTTTGGCTGTACCGCAATTGCACGTGCAATAGCAACACGTTTTTTCATTCCCCCGCTTAATTCAGAAGGGAATAAATTATTCGCATTTTCCAGATTTACACGTTGTAAACAAAAATTTGCACGGTCGCGTTTTTCACTTTCAGAGAGATCAGTGAACATGGAAAGAGGAAATACCACATTTTCTTCTGCCGTTTTTGAATCGAACAATGCTCCACCTTGAAATAGCATCCCGATTTCTTTTCGAATTTCTTTTTTTTCTTTAAAATTTAATTTATAAAAATTACGATTGTCAAATAAAACCTCTCCTGAATCTACTTCATTTAAACCTACCATGCATTTTAGTAACGTAGTTTTTCCTGATCCGCTTTCTCCGATGATCATATTTGTTTTCCCGACCTCAAAAGTGAAGGAAATGTCTTTGATGACAGGCCGTTCGAAAAATGATTTTGATATGTTATTTATCCGGATCAAGCTAATAATAGTTGAGTTAAAATTAAATCGAATGCAAGAATAAGAACACTGGTGTAAACAACACCTTTTGTGCTTGAGCGACCAACTTCCAATGCTCCTCCATTTGTATAATACCCGTGGTATGCAGGTACCGATGCTATTAAAAAAGCAAATACGGCTGATTTAATAAGAGCATATACCACATTGTAAGGCCTGAAATCATGAGTGATTCCTTCAATAAATTGGTTGTCGGAAACAACTCCGGCAATTACGCCAAAAATATAGCCGCCAAAAATGCCCAGAAACATGGAGAATATAATAAGAATAGGATTGAAAAGTACAGATGCAATTATTTTTGGTTGGATCAAATATCCTGCAGAGTTAACGCCCATAATTTCCAGGGCATCTATTTGTTCAGTAACTCGCATTGTTCCTATTTCGGAAGCGATACTGGAGCCGACTTTTCCTGCTAAAATTAAACTAACTATTGCAGGCGAAAATTCTAAGATCATGGAGTCGCGTACCGCTACACCAATTGCATAGGTGGGCACTAAAGGATTTTCGAAGTTAAAAGCAGATTGGATGGTAATTACCGCACCCATAAAAACAGAGATAATAGCAACAATGCCCAGGGAATTGACCCCTAAAATAGTTATCTCCTCAAAAATACGGTTGCGGAATATCGAAAGCTTTTCCGGTTTACCGAAGGAACGCTTCATTAACATGAAATACCTGCCGAAATGAAAAAAGATCTTCATCTAATAGCTTAATTTTGGTTAAAAGTAAGAATAATTTGTATAATTCGGTTATCTCTGTTTATTACGAATTTTCTAATTGCCAATACATGTTTCTTTATTCGGAATTTATGTATTTGGAATTTGCCAGGAGTTTTATTTGTAATTCGGCTATTCGTAATTAGTAGGTTAAATAGTGACAAAATCGTATATTTGTTATGTAATACAATTAGATATGCAAGCAAGATCAACTAAATTTTTTTCATTTGGAATTTTATTCCTTGTAATTTTTTTGTTTTCAGGATGTTTTATGTTTCATAAAAAGAACCGCTGTGGCGATTGTCCGAAATGGAATAAAATAGAAATACCTCCATCTGTTTTAAAACAAGTATAAAAATTCATTAAATCATCAATTCTATCTAAAATACCCTCTTTTAGGTATTGCTGCCATTTCGTGATGGTATAAATTAGGCGTACCTTTGCTATCATAATGAAAACAGGCTTGAAAAATTTATCTCAATTAAAAATAGGTCAAAGCGCAATTATCGATTCTTTTACTGATAAGGATATGGCGCTTAAGCTACTCGAAATGGGCTGTACGCCCGGTGAAGTTGTTAAACTGGATTGTATTGCACCTCTGGGGGATCCAATAGCCATTTTTGTTTCCGGATATTTATTAAGTTTGCGAAAAGCAGAAGCTTCAACTGTACTTGTTTCAGTAATAGCAACTAAATAATTTAATATTTTGGAAGCGAATCAGTCTTTTATTCATCTTTCCGAAAAACCCTATATAAAAGTTGCTTTAGTCGGAAATCCTAACTGTGGCAAATCCACTTTATTCAATGCCCTTACCGGTTTGCATCAAAAAACAGGCAATTTCCCCGGAGTAACCGTTGATAAAAAAATAGGCTATTCAAAATTAAACACTCTCGTTACTGCCGAATTTATCGATTTGCCGGGTACTTATAGTCTGTATCCAAAATCAATTGATGAACAGGTGGCTTTTGAAGTGCTTTGTAATCCTGATAATGAGAACCATCCTGATGTTACCATAGTTGTTGCTGATGCAAGTAACTTAAAAAGAAATTTGTTTTTAGTTTCACAGATCATTGATTTAAAAATTCCGGTCATTCTTGCATTGAATATGATGGATTTAGTGGAGAAAGAGGGGGTTGTGATTGATGCTGTCCGGCTTTCTGAAAGACTCGGAGTAAAAGTAGTTGCGATAAGTGCACGAAAAAAAGAAGGAATCGAGCACTTGAAAAATATTTTATTGGAACCGTTGCCTATTCCCCAATATGATTTTATTGATGTAAAAAAAATCGCTCCTGAACTAGTCGAAAAAATAAGAGCCATAATAAAATTAAATAGTGATTTTGCCGCTTTTCAAACCATTAGCAATTTTTCGAATATTCAATATTTTGATAATCATCCGGAGAAAAAGCAAAAATTAGCAACACTTTTTAAGTCCGTTTCGATAGACTATAATAGCTTGCAGACGGAAGAAAGTGTTGAGCGCTATAAACTGATCAACCGCATAACCACTGAGTGTATTACCCATCGTTCAGCAATACAAACAGAATCATTCACTCATAAGTTGGATAGTGTGTTAACCCATCGGATCTGGGGCTATGCCATTTTTTTAATCATTTTATTTTTTATTTTTCAAACTATATTTTTTGTTGCTGCCTATCCAATGGAATGGATCGAGAGTTTATTTACATCTATTGCAGGTTGGGCATCACAAACTCTTCCGGCAGGAGAACTTACTAATTTGTTTGTTAATGGAATATTAGCCGGATTAAGCGGTGTAGTTATTTTTGTTCCACAAATTGCTTTGTTATTTGCTTTCATCGGAATACTTGAAGATACCGGTTACATGACCCGTGTAAGTTTTATTATGGATAAACTGATGCGAAGATTCGGACTCAATGGTCGTTCGGTAATTCCTTTAATCAGTGGTGTAGCATGTGCTGTTCCTGCAATTATGAGTACCCGCACCATCAGCAGTTGGAAGGAACGGATCATTTCCATCATGGTAACTCCATTGATGAGTTGTTCTGCACGTTTACCGGTTTATACCTTATTGATTTCTTTAGTTGTTCCATCAGCAAAAACATCCGGTTTTTTTAATTATCAGGGGCTTATTTTAATGAGCCTTTACCTAATCGGATTTATAGCAGCCATTACCGCTGCCTGGGTAATGAAATGGATCTTAAAAGCGCGTGAAAAAAGTTATTTTATTATGGAACTCCCGGTATATCGTACTCCACAATGGCGTACGGTAGGATTAACGATCTATGATAAAGTAAAAATATTTTTATGGGATGCGGGAAAAATAATCGTAGCAATTTCTGTTATACTTTGGTTTTTATCATCACATGCACCCGGGAATAAATTTCAAGACATAGAAAATAAATATCAAAGTTCAATTTTGACAAAGGATCATTCGATAGAGGGTGTGGCCTTGCAATCAAAAATTGCATCTGAAAAGTTAGAAGCTTCGTATGCCGGAATCCTTGGGAAATTTATTGAACCGGCAATTGCCCCATTAGGTTTCGACTGGAAGATTGGTATTGCTTTGGTTACCTCTTTTGCTGCACGAGAAGTGTTTGTTGGTACGATGGCAACAATTTATAGTGCGGGAAGTACAGATAATACACAATCGATCCGGGATAAAATGCATGCTGAGGTGGATGAACAAACGGGTTTGCCAAAGTTTACCATGGCGGTAGGATTTTCTCTTCTTATATTTTATGCATTCGCCATGCAGTGTGTGAGTACACTTGCGGTGGTTTACAGAGAAACAAAAAGTTGGAAGTGGCCGGTGATCCAATTTACTTATATGAGTGTATTAGCTTATGTTTCCAGTTTTATTGTTTATCATTTATTAAAATAAAATTGTTCAACCTTCATTTGTTTACTTGTTCATTTGTATTTTTACAACAAGTGTTTGCAGCACATCAGTGAACCTATGAACAAATAAACCAATGAACCAATCAGAACGAAATCAATCCATCCTTCATAAATACATTCCTGAAAAGGCTGTCCCTACTATTTCGGAATGGGTATTTAAATTTGATTTTAAATTACGGATCAAAAAAAGCAGATCCACCAAATTAGGGGATTATCGTCCACCTTTTAAGGGGCAAAATCACCTGATCACCATCAATTATGATATGAATAAGTATGCATTTTTGATCACGCTTATTCATGAGGTAGCACATTTGTCGAACTGGAACAAACACAAGGACACTGTAAAGCCACATGGTGAAGAATGGAAAATTCATTATAAATTATTAATGCAGCAATTTTTAATCCCGGATGTCTTTCCGAACGATGTTATTATTGCGTTGCGAAAATATATGAATAATCCGGCAGCATCCTCTTGTTCAGATACAAACTTATTGCGTGTGTTAAAACGGTATGATGAAAAACAAAACACCGTTATGCTGGAAGATTTAAAAGAAGGAAGTACTTTTTCATACAATGAAGATCGTTTGTTTATAAAAGGAGAAAAAGGACGTAAACGTTTTAAATGTAAGGAGATAAGCAGCAAACGCATGTATTTATTTAACCCGCTTACGGAAGTGGTAGAAATCAATGTTTCATGATTTCAAAAAGTTCCTTAAAAAAAGGATAACAATTAATCAACAAAATGCTTCAACTACAAGGTTTTTATTAAATTTGTTATCCATTAAAAAAGCATTTTATTTAAATTTAAAATAGATTACCATGAGCCTAACAACGATTGATAAAAAATCTGATCTGATTGTAGCAAAACTTGCTGAAAATATTATTGGGTCAGAAATAATTAAACTTGCTGCCGAAGTAAACGAAAAAATTAAAAAAGGCGAAAAAATATATAATCTGACCATTGGTGATTTTAATCCTAAAGTATTTCCAATTCCGGCTGAGTTAAAACAAGCTATAATAAATGCTTATGAGGACGACCAAACAAATTATCCTGCGGCAGATGGCATGTTGGAGTTGCGGCAAGCTGTTTCGAAGCTGTTAAAAGAACGTGGTGATCTGGATTATAAAACAGATGAAATAGTGATTGCCGGTGGTGCCCGTCCTGTTATTTATGCGATCTTTCGCGCTTTGGTAGATGCTGATGATACTGTTTTGTTTCCTGTTCCTTCCTGGAATAATAATCACTACACCTATTTGAATTTTGCAAAACAAATAGCCATTGAAACGACAGCAGAAAATAATTTTATGCCAACTGCTGCAGAATTAAGACCTCATATTGCTGTTGCGAATTTAATAGCCTTGTGTTCTCCTTTAAATCCAACAGGAACAACTTTCCGTAAAAAAGACCTGGAAGAAATATGCGATATGATCCTGCTTGAGAATACGAAGCGAAATGCCGAAGGTAAAAAACCCGTATATCTGATGTTTGACCAAATTTATTGGGCACTTACTCATGGTGAAACAAAACATTACAATCCGGTTTCTTTACGTCCGGAAATGAAAAACTATACCGTTTTTGTTGATGGAATCTCGAAATCACTGGCATCAACAGGTGTGCGCGTTGGCTGGTCGATGGGACCTAAAAAAGTTATTGAAAAAATAAAATCCATCTTAACTCACATAGGAGCATGGGCTCCAAAAGCAGAGCAGGTAGCTACTGCAGTTTATTTAAATAATTTAGAAAACTACGATACCTATTTAATAGATATAAAAGCCAAAATAAATGCCCGATTAGTAGGCTTTTATAAAGGATTTCAAGACCTGAAATCAGAAGGATTTAAAGTAGATGCAATTGCTCCGGAGGCAGCTATTTATTTAACCGTTCAGTTTTCTTTGCACGGACAAAAAACGGCTGATGGAAAAGTGTTAGCTTCTACGCAAGATATTACAAAATATATTTTAGATGAAGCAAAAGTAGCCTTGGTTCCTTTCTCTGCTTTTGGTGCATCTTCAAACTCAACTTGGTATCGTTTATCAGTTGGAACCTGTAAACTGGAAGATGTGGATGGAGCAATTGAAAATTTAAGAAGCGCATTAAAAAAATTACAAAAATAAGGAGGGTGCCAATAACGAATAATTACTAATTTACGAAACCATGTAGGGAGAAATAAACCCTTGTAAATTTGTATATTTTGATTATTCGTAACCTTTAAAATAAAAAAATAAAGTGAAAAATAATTATTGTGTTATAATGGCAGGTGGTATTGGAAGCCGCTTTTGGCCGATGAGCAGAACTGCACATCCAAAGCAGTTCATGGATATTTTAGGAACCGGAGAAACTTTATTGCAACAAACCTACAATCGTTTTTTGCGTCTCTGTCCAAAAGAAAATATTTTTATAGTTACGAATGATTCCTATGTAACACTTGTTCAGGAACAGATAAATGATATTGATGTGAGCAATATCTTAAGCGAACCCGCTCGCAAAAACACGGCTCCTTGTGTAGCATACGCCTGTTATAAGATAGCTCAGTTAAATCCGGATGCGATAACTGTTATTGCGCCATCTGATCATTTGATAACAAAGGAAGATACTTTTGTTAAAGCAATTAATTCATGTTTTAAAAAGGCTGCATCCGAAGATTGTTTGGTAACTCTGGGTATTCACCCTAGCCGACCGGATACAGGTTATGGTTATATTCAGTTTGTTGAGTCCAACGAAAAGGATAACCGTATAAAAAAGGTAAAAACATTTACCGAAAAACCGGATCTGGAAATGGCGAAATTTTTTTTACAGAGTGGCGATTTTCTTTGGAATTCAGGCATTTTTATCTGGAGTGTGAAAAGTGTAATTAAAGCATTCGAAAAACATTCTCCGGATCTGGCTGCTGTTTTTCAGGATGGGAATGGGGTTTACAATTCTTCTGAAGAATCTGATTTTATAGCAAAAGCATATACAAATTGTAAAAATATTTCGATTGATTATGCAATTTTAGAAAAAGCCGACAATGTTTATGTTCGCTCTTCCATAATTGGCTGGAGCGATTTGGGAACATGGGGATCTTTATACAGTCATATCAAAAAAGATAATAACCAGAATGCCGTAGTTGGCAAAAATGTTATGATGTACGATTCAAAAAATTGTATTGTTAACGTTCCCAAAGATAAGTTGGTAGTATTACAAGGTCTTGAGAATTATATTGTTGTTGAATCGAATGGAATCTTACTCATCTGCAAAAAAGAAGATGAACAACATATACGAACTTTTGTGAATGATGTGAAAGTTGTAAAAGGAGAAAAGTTTGTTTAAAAAACTGAACCACTCTGCACTGAAAGTGCAGAGGTTCAAAAAAGAAAATAATTAAATTATTTTTAACAAATCTTAAATCAAGAACGTTCCTCGCTATGACGCCACGAGTAAAAATTTTGTAGAAACTGAAAGTCTTGCACCGAAAGTGCATAGTTTTGAACTAACAAACTGAACAATAAAACTGCTTTAAATACAATTAGTAATTGTCTTCATCGGTAACATGTTTTTTTCCCTTGTAGGAGCCTGAAAAATACAAGATAAAACGTAATCCGATCAATGTTTGTTCCTGATTCCAATCGGCAAATAAACTGGCCCCAATACCAACATCATATTTTATTTTTTTTACTACATCGCCTTGCAGATATAAGCCAGGTTCAGAATAATGCCGCGTATAAACAGAGTCTCCAACTTTTGCATAACCCGATGAATAAGCAGGGCCAATTGCTATAACAAATTGAACATCCTTGTCTTCAAAACGTTTCGCATAGCCTAAATGAAATTGATAGTTGGTAAGGAAATTAAGATTTTCTCCGGTTATCAAAATGCCCGTTTGTAAATAATGTTGTTTGATGTGAAAATTAAAATCTACTCCGCCTGCAAAACCTAAAGAACGTTTGTACGTCATGTTTTGTTGAAGTCCGCCACCAATAGTCAACCAGTTATTGTAATACCTGAATCGATTATTTTTAATTACAAATTCACTGTCAAGTGGGATTTGCCTTTTTTTGTTTTTTGTATCTATCTGTTTCTCATCAACAGCTTTGTAATGTTTCCCATTTATTATTATTTCATCTTTTCCTTTAACAGTATCTGTTTGGGAAATTGAATTAAATGAAATAAAAATTCCAATGGTGATAAGAAGAAATATCGTAAACTGTTTTTTCAATGTTTTATGTTTTGGATGTTATTCCGACTCCTTCGATTTTGCTCAAGATAAACTCCGAGAAAAAAATCTGAATGCCTGTAAAAAAAGAGATTTCTCCCTTCAGTCGAAATGACATCTTCTGTTTTAATAATGTTTCTTAGGCTTGGATTTCATATTTGTTCATTTAAAACAATGAGCGAAGATAAAGTATTTCATTTACTTTATCTTCGCTCAGGCTTAACGTAATAATTCCGATTTTATTTTAAGAAAATTATGCGTGTTTTAAGGAGCCACACATTTCTTCCGGTTTCACCCATTCATCAAATTGTTCGTTAGTTAATAATCCTAGTTCCAATGAAGCTTCACGCAAGGTTTTATTTTCTTTGTGAGCTTTCTTTGCAATTTTTGCTGCATTCTCATAACCAATATGTGTATTTAATGCAGTAACTAACATCAATGAATTTTCAAGATGTTGTTTTAATATCGGAAGATTTGGTTCGATACCGGCTGCACAATTATCATTGAATGAAATACAGGCATCACCAATCAAACGAGCTGATTGCAATACGTTTGCGGCAATTAAGGGTTTAAATACATTCAATTCAAAATGTCCGTTTGAACCACCAATGGAAACCGCAACATCATTCCCCATTACCTGGGCACAAACCATAGTTAACGCTTCTACCTGAGTTGGATTTACTTTGCCGGGCATTATGGATGATCCCGGTTCGTTATCAGGAATAATAATTTCCCCGATTCCGCAACGCGGTCCGGAACTTAACATACGAACATCATTCGCAATTTTCATCAAGGCAACTGCTGAGCGTTTCAAAGCACCTGATAATTCAACCATTGCATCATGTGCTGCTAATGCTTCAAATTTATTGGGTGCTGTTATAAATGGTAAACCTGTAAGCTCGGCAATTTTTTTAGCAACTAATACATCGTATCCTTCAGGAGTGTTTAAGCCTGTACCAACTGCTGTACCACCTAAAGCTAATTCGCTCACTACTTCCAAAGCATTTTTTATGGCGCGAATACTATTTGTTACTTGTTGTGCATAGCCTGAAAATTCTTGTCCTAAGGTCAAGGGAGTTGCATCCATAAAATGGGTACGACCCGTTTTTGTTATGCTTTTAAAGTCTTCTGATTTTTTCTTTAAAGTGTTTCTTAACTTTTCCATTCCGGGAATGGTAATATCCACAACCTGCTTGTATGCTGCAATATGCATTGCTGTTGGATAGGTATCGTTTGATGATTGTGATTTATTTACATCATCGTTCGGGTGAATAAAAGGTTTTCCTTCACCCAATTTATTTCCTTGTAATACATGAGAACGATTAGAAACTACTTCATTCACATTCATGTTTGATTGCGTTCCTGACCCTGTTTGCCATATAACCAAAGGGAATTCACTATCTAATTTGCCTGCGATAATTTCATCACATACTTTTCCAATAATGTCTTTTTTATCAGCAGGTAATACGCCCAATTCGAAATTTGCCATCGCAGCAGCCTTTTTCAGGTACCCGAAAGCATAAATAATTTCTTTTGGCATGGATGCTTCCGGCCCAATTTTAAAATTATTGCGGGAACGTTCTGTTTGTGCTCCCCAATATTTATCGGCAGGTACTTTTACCTCGCCCATGGTGTCTTTTTCAATTCTGTAGTTCATCTTTTTTAGTATTGAGATATTAGATTTGAGATATAAGATTTTTCAATTGAGTTCCAAATTTACAAAACGATTTCGTCCCATTTATGATATTCTTACCTGATATGATTTATATCAGTTCCAACACTTTTTCGGGCGGTCGGCCAATAACAGCTTTATCTCCTTTAACTAGTATCGGACGTTCTATCAATATTGGATTTTCGGATAATATGTTGATCCATTCTGTTTCCGAAAAAGTTTTGTTCTTATATTTTTCTTTATAGATAACTTCGCCTTTTCGCACAATTTCTTCTGCTTTCATACCTAATTTTTTTAAGAGTTCTTTGATCTCTTTTTGACTTGGTGGTGTTTTTAAATAGTCAATCGTCTCGAATGGAATGTTTTTCTCTTGAAGAATAGAACAAGCTTCGCGACTTTTTGAACAACGAGCATTGTGGTATATTTTTAACATCGGTTTTTTATATAGGGTGACTGTGTAATATTGGAACGCAGATTATTATGATCGTTATGATTTAAATTGATTTTTATTGCCAAGCCATTTGGATTAAAGATGATTAATTAAGTACAGAAAAAAAACCAAAAAAAATCCTCTTTTATCTTAATAATCATAAAAATCCGCGTTCCCTCTTTTCCTAACTATTCCCATACTCCATCAAATATGCTTTAATAAAATCATTTAAATCCCCATCCATTACAGCTTGAATATTTGAGGTTTCATATCCTGTACGGATATCTTTTATTAATTTATACGGATGAAAGACATAATTACGAATTTGTGATCCCCATTCTATTTTCTTTTTATTGCCTTCAATAACATTGATCGCCTCCCGTTGTTTTCGTAATTCAATTTCAAATAATTGAGATTTTAAAAGTTTGATCGCATTTTCTTTATTTTGTAATTGAGAACGGGATTCCTGATTTTTAATGATGATTCCAGATGGTTTGTGATACAAGCGTACAGCTGTTTCCACCTTGTTTACATTTTGTCCTCCGGCACCACCGGCACGAAATGTTTCAAACTCGATATCTGCCGGATTTACATCAATTTCTATGGTGTCATCAATTAAAGGATAGGCATAAACAGATGCAAATGTTGTATGACGTTTTCCATTTGAATCAAAAGGAGAAATACGTACCAATCGGTGCACACCATTTTCTCCTTTTAAATAACCGAAAGCATAATCACCTTCAAATTCCAGAGTAACCGACTTAAGACCCGCTACATCACCTTCTGAACGGTCGGTTTCTTTTATTTTATATCCATTTTTAGTGCCCCACATCATGTACATGCGCATGAGCATTACCACCCAATCGCAACTTTCTGTTCCACCTGCACCTGAATTGATCTGGATAACGCAACTCAAAATATCCTCTTTTCCACTGAGCATATTTTTAAATTCAATTTCTTCCAGTTGTTTTAATGTTGTTTGAAACTGTTGCTGAACATCCTCTTCCGTTGTTTCCCCTTCTTTAAAATAATCAAACAGCAACATCAGATCATCCATGCTGCAAGTTAATGCATCATAAGATTTGATCCAGTTTTTTTTGATCTTGGTTTGTTTAAGGAGTTCTTCGGCTTTTTTAGGGTCGTCCCAAAAGTTGGGTGCAAGTGCTTTTTCTTCTTCCTCTGCTACTTCGCGTAATTTCTTAGCGATGTCAAAGATGCCCCCTTAACGCATCCGTGCGCTCCCGAAGGTCTTTTAGTTGGTCGGTTGTAATCATAGTGCAAATTTAATAATAATTGCGAGTTTGGAAGGGATTTCAATGTATTTTTGTGAGGGAATTTTTGTGAGGGAATTCAAATTCGGGTTCTAAATCAAACAAGCAATTCAATTTTAAAATCCCCCTTAGGGGTGATCATAATAGAAAAAAATATAATATAATCAGGAACATAGCTCCATAGGAGCGAAATAAAATGGCAAATACATTTTCACAGATATATATCCATGTCGTGTTTGCTGTTAAGGGCAGAGAAAACATTGTTAGTAGCAAAAAAAATTAGATGCAAGCAAACTATTTTAGAATTAACAAAAGAGAATATTGTCATATTACAGAAGACAAACTATTTATAATTAATAGCAAAGAAGTAAAACGTATTCCATTGGAACATGATGTAAGTGAAGCCTGGGGAATAGTTAGTGTTTTAAATTATTTGGTTTTTGCTTTTTTATTCATTTATATGAGTATTTCTGTTTCTCATTATGGTGCCGATTTTTTTAAGGAACCTATTAATTATGGAGGGATTTTACTTTTGCTTATTTCTTTTGTAAGAGTAAAAAACGGATTTTTAACGAGTAGTACACCATGCATTTCGAGAAATAAAATCAGATCAGTTTATTTCAAAACTCCTTGGTATTCATTCCCTCGTGTAGTAATTTATTTTGAAGGTCCCGAAGGAAAAATGTTGCGAAGGATTATTCCTATTTTGAATAAATACGAAGCATTGATTGTGTTAAAAGAAGCAGGATTAATAAAATAGATCTTCTTTTTGCTTTAATATATCCCAGATCAAATCACTTTCAAATCCACGGGAAGCAGCATACTGAGCAATTTTATAATTACGTACTTGTTCTTTTCCTCCTTTTATTTCTTTTGATTTTTTTGCGATAATAGCTTTCAGGATCTTCATATAATCTCCGTCCTCAATTTCCTGCATTGCTTTTCGGATGCAGTAATCAGAGATCTTACGTTTTTTTAATTCTATTTTAATTTTTATTTTTCCCCATTTTTTTATTCTGAATTTCCCTCCTGCAAATGCTTTTGCAAAACGTTCTTCATTTAAATAATTATCTGAAATTAATAAAGCAATGGTGTTTTCAACAGCATCCGGGTATAAGCCCCAATCATAAAGCTTGTCGCGCATTTCCTGCTGACAGCGTTCCTGGTAAACACAGGTCATTTGTGCTTTAATTAAAGCTTGAGCAGGTGTTAATTTCTTCTTTGTTTTTTTTTCTTCGAACATATTTAATAGATGTAAGAATCAAGAGGCAAGAATCAAAATTGAATAATAGGGCAATTTTTCACTTGATACTTGCTACTTATTTTAAATCAAACCTCTCGCTTTCAACTCCAAATATTTATTAATTGTATTTACAGAAAGATTTTGAGGAGAAGTTAAAATGCTGTGAATTCCATATTTTTCAAGCTCTTTCACAATTAATTTTTTTTCGTAAACAAATTTCTCGGCAATAATTTTATTGTAAACTTCTTCGGTTGTTGCAGCAGGCTTATCAAGATAGGATCTCAATTCGGTGTTTTCAAAAAATATTACCACCAATAAATGATCTTTTGCTAATCTACGCAAGTATTTTAATTGTCGCTGCAAACCTGATAAACTTTCGAAATTAGTATAGATCAATAATAAACTACGCTGCTTGATTTTTATTTTTACATTGATGTATAAATTTTCAAAATCACTTTCCAGGTAGCCTGTTTTTTGTTTGTACAACAAGGTCAATATCTTTTGAAGATGTGCGTTTTTTCGTTCTGCTGCCAGTATTGATTGCACTTTATTTGAGAAAGTGATGATGCCTGCTTTGTCTTGTTTGAGCATCGCTATATTTGAAATTACCAAACTGGAGTTGATCGCATAATCCAGTAAACTCAATCCTTCGAAAGGCATTTTCATTACACGTCCCATGTCAATAACAGAATACACTTGTTGTGATTTTTCATCCTGAAACTGATTGATCATCAATTTGTTTTTACGTGCTGTTGCTTTCCAATTGATAGTGCGGTAATCGTCACCACTTACATATTCTTTTATCTGTTCAAACTCCGCATTATTTCCTCTTCTTCTGATCTTTTTAATTCCAACTTCAGTTAATTGATTAGAGATGGCAAGTAATTCATATTTGCGCATTTGCAAAAACGAAGGATATACCGGAACCATCATGTTTTGAGAAAAACGATATCTTTTTTGAATAAAACCGATCGGGCTTTTTACAAAAATATTTAATGCACCAAAACTATATTCTCCGCGCTTTACGGGATGGACAACATAGTTGAGTGTTTTGCTTTTCCCCGGATCAACATTTATTTTGAAGTGGCTGTCACGCGATTGAAACTGAAATGGAAGTTCATCAATCACATGTAATCGGGCAGGAAATAAATATTTGTTCTCTAGAATGATCTGAATAAAATTATCATCACCATTTGATAGTTTGTCTAATGCATTTCGTCTTCCAAAGATTCCATTTTTGTTGGCATATAAAATAAGTATATCAACAACTAATAATCCTCCTATAACATATAGCGCATAAACTGCGAATGGTTCGACAAGCTCAAAGAAAAATGCAAAAACTAACAATACAACTTCTGCTGCAATAATATAATAAAGCAGATGGGTAAAGTAGATTGATTTTATAAAAAGTCCCACCAATCCACCACGAGGTCTAGCTGAAACTTCAATATTATTATTTTGTCCTGTCATTTTTAAGGCTTTGTTCATTTCGACCGGAGGGAGAAAAGACAACTATCTAAATCAATTATTTTTTTATTTTAATCACCTAATTAACCATTTAACCAATCAACTTTTCTGGTTGAGATTTCTCCCTCCGGTCGAAATGACATCCTTCTGTATAAATTCATTTAATTTTAAATTCTTTAATCACCTAATTAACCAATTAACTATTCAACCAATAAACTATCTCGGTACTTCAATTTTTTCGATGATCTGTTTTATAATTTCATTAGTTGTAATGCCCTCCATTTCTTTTTCCGGAGTTAGCATCACGCGATGTTTTAATACAGGGGTTGCCACAAATTTGATATCATCAGGTGTTACAAAGTCACGACCATTCATTGCTGCAATAGCTTTTGAACTTGATAAAATTGCTAATGATGCACGTGGTGAAGCGCCTAAGTATAAGGATGCATTATTACGTGTTTGATTTACTATTTTAGCGATGTAGGAAATTAAATTTGCATCAATATGTATCTGTCTTACTTTGCTTCGGTAATCTTTCACTTCAGCAGCATTTAATACTCCATTTATTGAATTAATGTCGATGATATTCTTACGGGCATGAAAATCAGCAATGATCTTTGTTTCATCTTCCAGGGAAGGATAATCAACTTCAATTTTAAAAATGAAACGGTCGAGCTGAGCTTCCGGTAAACGATAAGTTCCTTCGTGCTCAATTGGATTTTGTGTTGCTAAAACAATGAATGGCGCTGTTAAGGAATATGTTTTCCCATCCACAGTAATTTGTCGTTCTTCCATTGCTTCGAATAAAGCTGATTGTGTTTTTGCCGGGGCACGATTGATCTCATCTATCAAAATGATATTTGAAAATAAGGGTCCGTATTTAAATTCAAATTCCGAAGTTTTTAAATTATAAATACTTGTTCCAATAATATCTGAAGGCATCAGATCGGGGGTAAACTGAATGCGTGAAAACCCCACCGACATTGTTTTGGCAAGTAATTTTGCGGTAAGCGTTTTTGCTACTCCCGGCACACCTTCAATTAAAACGTGTCCATCAGCCAGAATAGCTGCAATGAGCAATTCGATCATATTGTCCTGACCAACAATGATCTTGTTTACTTCGCGTTTGATATTGCTGACTGCTTGTTGCAAGCCACTCAGATCAACTCTGTTTTGAAAAACCTGTTCTTCCATATCTTTGGTTTATTAGTGATTTTTGATTGATTAATAAGGCTGATTTGAGCTAAGCCTAAATCAACAAATTAACTGATTTAACTTTTTAGGTTTGTTTGTTCTATTTGTTCCTTTTATATTTTCCTTTACCGTTTATTTTCTTTATGAAATTCTTCGATCAATCTATTTAGTTTTAATAACTCCTGTTGTGAAATACTTGGTTTGATACTCAGGTCAGAAAAATAATAAAACAAATCATGCACCTTTTGTTTTTCAATTCCTGATAAATTCGAGATACGCTCTATAAACAGGTCATCATAAATAGTCGTTTTCACTTGAAAAGCGGAACGAATAAATTCTAAGAAATAAGTTATTTTTTTATCTGCCACATTTTTATGGTTCCCTGCCTGATAATATAAGGTGCCAACAATATCGACAAATTGCAAGGTTGTATTGCGGTAGGGTTCAATGATCGGAATGATACGTTGTTTGCGCTTTATACCAAACAGAATAAAAACAATTAACGAAAGAAGTAATAAATAATAGGCGTTTCGTAATAATGGATTGTTGAAAATAACCCGTAATGGACTATCTGATTTATCATTTCCTGCTTTGTAATATTCATCCCAAATAATAGATTGGTTGGGTAAACAGGATAAAGACCTGAAAACATACGACATGTTTTTACTTACAAAATGATAATTACTGAATGCTTCCGGGTTGGTATTAATAAAAATTTTTCCCTTTCCAATTTTCATGGAAATAAAATTAATTTCTTTTCCATTGGTTAACCCGAGTACCTTGCTTTTCAAGGTGTCGAAGGACTTTAAATAGGTGCCTTCAAAGCCTTTTACATATGAATAATTTGTAGTATTCTTTAGCGAAGGATTTGAAAAGTTGATTTTTACCGTATCATATTGTTTTGTTATTTTTTTTATAGCTGCTGAATCATTGTTAAAACTATTTCCCAGATCAAAATAATCGTCTGTTTCCAATTTCAATGAATCTCCAAATTTTCCTTCAAAATAATTAGCTGCAATAAATACGGAGTTCCCTTCGGCTGCAAACTTCAATAATTCACGGGTATCAAGGGTATCTGGCCGAAATATATTATTAATGATAATGTAAGTATGGTTTTCGATGCCTTGAAGATTTAAAATATTATAAATTGGAAATGTTGCATTCGTAATTTTTTGAGACGGAAATAGTGTGGGAAGAGCTTCATATAAAGCAGAAGTTCCAAACGGAATTTTATCCTTTTTGATATAGGAAAGATTCCAATTGATAGGCTTTGGACTAACCCATTGCAAAACAATGAGCAAGGTAAAGCATACCACTAAAATGAAAATATATTTTCTGTTTCCTTTTAACATGTTAATTCTTAAGCTTTAATCCCCTTCACCCTAAGGGTTTTCAAAACCCTTAGGGTGAAGGGGATTATTCCAATTTAAAGTCTTTAAATTTTGAAATAGTAGTAATAAAATTACTTTCATCTAATTGAAAATCTCCATACCAAATGTATTCGTACAAAATCGCTAAATCTTTAAAATGCTCGCTGTATTTGCTGTTTGAAAGTTCTATCGAATAATCATTATTTGTTTTGTCAATTTTCCAAGCAATCAGATTTTTGTCACTTAATTCCTTCAGAAGTTTCAAAAAATGTAAACGAACAGCTCTTCTGAAATCTTTTTTTGAGAGTGCTTCTTCTATTAATTCATTAAAATTTATTTTGTGAATGTCTTCTTCGAATTCTTTAAAATCAATTGGTACAGATGCACTTTTACCATAAAATAAAGCTCGGATATTATTTTTCAAAAGCAGTAAAATAATTAATACGATGGCAGCAATAATTAATAAATACTCGAAAATTTGTAAGCCGAGTGCCCCACCTTTGCTGTCAAAAAGTTCGAACACTTTTCGCCAAAACCATTCTTTGATCCTTTCCCACAATGTTTTTGGTTCAGGTCCAACACGATCGTATTTATAATCTGCATTGTGGAGTAGATCATTCTGTTGCTGCAGAGGAACTGAACGAATTTCTACTTTTGAAGAATCATAGGAGATTTTAATTTTTTCTTTTAGTGTATCGTTTGTACAATAAACAGTAGTACTATGCAGAAAACTCCATAGGAATATAAGTAAGAATAAAATTAAAATTTTAATACTGCTGTTCCACATTGTTTTGCGGTGTGTTTCCAATTTCATTGATGCGCTCCATTAATCCTACACCATCTTTTGCTTCAGCCAGACTATAATAATGAAATGCGTTAATAACATATAATGCAGAGTATAAGATGGTGCTGCAAAAAGTACATATTGTTGCAACAATTAAAAAAGCAAGTGGTGTTTCACCGCCTCCGTTTTTAATATGACTTAACAGCAATATCATTTGATAAATTATTTGTGGCAACGTAAAAACAAAACCAACAATTCCAATCGCAATGGCTGAACAAACAACTATTACCCAAGTCCACCAGAAATTTCCATGCATCACTTCTCTTGTTCGTCCGAACGATTCAAATACTCCTTTATCTTCCTGCATTTTTACAAGATAAACAACAGATAATTGCCACATGAGTGGAGGAAATAAAATAAGCATTCCAAAAACAAATGCGAGTGCAAATAAAATTCCTAAGACAGGAACGGCTGTGGTCAAACCAATTACTATTCCCACCAATACAGCTATAATTAGAAGAGATAAAAGTGTGAGAACAAAAAACACGGAAAGTATTTTTCCTGAATTTTGAAGAAGTTTTGTTGCTACATCATTCACACTGAAACTGTTTGGTCCTTTTTCCATGTAATTAATCATGAAAGAAAAAGTGGTACCAATTAAAACGATCCCACTTACTATCGCAGATAACATGAAAATTAAAAATGACCAACCGTATTGTGCTAAAGGATTACCACTTGAGCCACGACCAAGAGTAGATATTTCAATGGCGCTTGATTGATAGAAAGCACCGGCAATGGCACTTATCAATATAAACGGACCGGCAATAAAAATGAGCGACTGGAAGAACAGTTTAAAATTTTGTCGTAAAAATTTTACTGTTACATTAAAAGTTTCGCCAAAATCGCGCACTTGCCTGAAATTGATTTTTTCTTGATCCATATCTTAATTTATTTGACACTAATTTTATTAATTATTTTTTATATGTTATTCGTCAACTAGCAATTTTTGACATTAATTTCACAAAATTTTTTTTCTTATATTTTTAATTCATGCAATTCGTGTCCATAAGCTTTCCGATTTAGACGTATCGGATAAATAATAAAATACCAAATGATAAATGATAAGGAGCTTAGAATAATTGTAAGGCTCAGCCACATTGGCATTTGCGAGTAGCGAGTTACAAAACTTTCCAAAAATCCGGCCGTTATAAAAATTGGAATTAATCCGATAACAATTTTCACACCTTGTTTGGCGCTACGTGCAAACGATGCGCCACGCGAATAGGTTCCCGGAAATAAAATACTGTTTCCCATTGTTAATCCGGCACAACCGGCAATGACGATGGCTGATATTTCCAATGTTCCATGGATCCAAATTACCAGAACAGATTGAAGCAATAATCCTTTTGCATAAAAAAAATATTGAAATGCACCAAGCATTACACCATTTGAAAACAGCATGTATCCTGTTCCAAACGAAAAAAAGATACCTAACACAAAACATATTAATGCAACACGAATATTATTAATAGTGATACCAAAAAACATATCCACCTGATTCATACTTTTATAAACCGCCATTGGATCGCCTTTGTTTATATTTTCGATGGTCATGTTTACATAGCTGTCTCCCAAAATGAGACGAACAAAGGTATCATCCTTAGCAGCAGAAACAATTCCAATTAGCATGGCTATTGCAAAAATCAGAAATGAATATGCTAATTGTTTGTGTGAATTTTTAAAAATAAAGGGCAATTCATATTTCCAAAAATTAATAATACGTTTACTTTTTTCTTTTTTGCTTTTGTAAATTTCCTGATGAACTCTGGCCGCAAGTGAATTTAAGTATTTTGTGGTTTTTGCTTTTGGATAATTTGTTCGTGCATAGGATAGATCATCTGTTAGTTGAATAAATAGATCAGCCATCAGATCGGGATCTGAAGCGCCTTTTGAAGTAATAAGCGAATCAAAAATTTGCCATTTGTCGGCATTTTGTTTTAAAAAAGTAATTTCTTTCACAGGCTGGTTCATTGAAATTTGAACTATTGTAAATTTATACAAAATATTGAATTGAAAATTGTTTAGATGAAATTGCAAGAAATACTTATTTTTATAAAAATTAATTTTGTTAAATATTTTTCAAGTGATTTAGATTTACCAAATTTTTAAGAATATCATTTCGACAATGGAAGAAATCTCATTAAACCAAAGGGACGAAATTGACAAAAAAGTTGAAATAAAAATTTGATTCTTCCTTTATGGAAAATATAAAAATACAAACCACACAAAATGTTGATATTGAATACGAGCTTGCCAGTATTGGTGATCGTATTTTGGCTACGTTGCTGGATTATTTATTTTTTATTGCCTATTTTTTCTTGGTGCTTTTAATTGGCGCACTTACCAACTATGTGATCTTTGAAAGCTTGGCTGTTATTTCTCTTTTATCACTTCCAATATTAGTATATGATTTAGTGTGTGAAACTTTTTTTCAGGGAAAATCATTTGGTAAAATGATCATGAAAATTAAAGTGGTAAAATTGGATGGTACACAGGCTAATTTCGGAGCTTATTTGTTACGTTGGTTATTACGTGTAGTTGACACTCGAATATTTGGTGGAGCTATTGCTCTTATTGCTGTTTTGGTAAATGGTAAAGGTCAGCGTATTGGTGACATGGCTGCGGGAACAACAGTCATAAAAATGAAAGCAAATGTAACAATAAACGATACGATATTAAATAGAGTGAAACCTGATTATACACTCGTTTTTCCGGAAGTTGCCAAGCTGAGCGATAATGATATTGCTATTATTAAAGATGTAATGCGTATAAGCATTCAAAGTGAAAACATGGAAGCAATTAAAAAACTTGCTGTCAAAACCAAAGCAGCAATGGGAATTACTACTAATTTGCCACATACCCAATTCTTAGCAACAGTGGTTCAGGATTATAGCCATTATAATTTTGATAAATAAGTTTTATCAATTTCTGATCAAAAAATTAATGTTGAATAATTATATTAAGTAACTAGCGTGCGATAATTAGTTTTCTGCAAAAAGTCAAATCATTGCCTGAAGTTAAATTCACAAAATACATTCCTTCCGGATATTCTGTAATATCAAGTGTTATTTCAGTCTCGAAAGAAATTTGTTTTACAAAAACACATTGGCCTAAAACATTAAAAATTTCTAATTTATTTTGTTCGCTATTATTGGCAACATTGATCCGCACATTTTTCGATGCCGGATTTGGAAAAAAAACTGTAGGATTAAGATATATATTTTCGGAAATCCCTGGTACAATAAGACTGTCAAGGCTTAGGTTGTCAACATATAATACCGAATTACCCAAAGGATCAAATCCAACCTGATCTACATTCCATGCAACTATCATTATTCGTGCACTGTCGGCATCAGTATAGCTGCTGATTGGAATGCTGAATGCAGTCCAGGTGTTGGTTAACATCCCACTGGCAAATTTTCCACCGGCAACATCAATTCCATTTTTATATAACCTGATATGGATATCCATAGTATCATTATTTTGAGGCTGATATTTAAAATAACCGTACAGTAGGGTGGGGTGTCCGTTTATAGGGAATGTAGGGTAATCCATTCCATTCCAATCTCCTGTCCAGGCAATACCTCTGGCAGACCAATCCCCCAAAGAGGGTTTGTTTTCTAATCGGATGGAATAATTTCCAATTGTAATCGGATAATGATCTGCTGACCTTGAAATAGGGAAATAACTGTTTGTTTGATTTACCGAATCGTTACTACTCCACCATCCTGTCGGTTTCATGCCGTTACCAATAGTTGTCCAGTTTTCAAATCCATTATTGGGAATCTGTGCAAATGCTGATGTGAAGATCAAAAAGAATACAGTTAATGAAGTGTAGATGTTTTTCATCGCTTATGATTTAGTTTGACTGTTTTTATACAATTGAAATATAAAAAGGAATGGACTATTTTATATTTCAATTGGTATTATTTCAGACTATAAAAATAAACAGACCTTTTTCATTTATAAATGATGTGAATCAAAGTAAATTTTGATTTGGTTCAAATTCAGGGGAGAATTGATTAACGGTTTGTGGAAGGAAAGAAAAAAATTAATGCTGCACAACAATTCTTTTTGTCAAAGCACCTGATTTTATTTGTCCATCAGTAGTTAACTCAACAGCTTTACAAAAATAAATTCCCGGACTTAGATTTTCGGTAGAGATAGCAAGAGAATTGTTTATTATTTTTTGCGAGGTAATTAATTGTCCCATCGCATTGTAAAGGTTAACCTGAAAATTACTGGTAGTATTATTTAAAATACGAATAGTTAAACTAGTGTTTGCCGGGTTTGGAAACACTTCCATGTTCCAGTGTATCATATTGTCAGTAGGGGCTATAACATTTATACTAATAACTCCTTTGTAAAAAGCAACTCCACCCTGGTAATTTCCAACAACAAGATCTAAATAACCATCATTGTTGATGTCGGTGCAGGTAGGGGCTGTATGTGCGCCTTCGTAAATGGTTAAATAGGTAGAATCAACTAAAGTAAAAGCTCCTGAAATATTTCCATCAATATTATCATACATATGCAAATAACCATTTTCGGAACCAACTAATAATTTTGTAATACCACTTTGTTTAAATAAAAATGGATAACTATATCCGGTAACATATCCATATTGAATCACTTTTACATTTCCCCAAAAGTGTGAAACCGAATCCATTACAGGTATTGTTGCAGTGGCACTTCCGGTATGATGGTAATAGGCTAATTTCCCATTTCGCGCTCCTATCACAATATCATTTTTGCCATCATTATCAACATCTGCAATTTGTGGCGTTGCGAAATCGCCAACATCTATTGTCCGGTTATTTGAATTCATTAACGTGACAGGTGCAGAAACAAAACTTGCGGGAGCACCTGTTAGCGCAGTGTTTTCGTAATAAAATAATTTCCCGTCAAACATCCCGATGAGCATGTCGCTATCGCCATCGGCATCCATATCTCCAAATGAAGGAGCTAAATTTAATTTTCCTAAAGAACTCAAATTGAGAAAATCGAGTGTTATCAAATCGAATTTTGGATTAGCTGCTGTTCCTGTATTTTTAAATTGTGCTATTTGGCTTTGGTAATTTGCTGAGCCGTAATAGCCGAAATTGCCGATAAACAAGTCTTTTAATCCATCTTTATCATAATCGAAAAAAACCGGATAAGCGCCTTCTCCGACATCAATCATATTGTCTTGCAGAAAATTGGATTGTTGAAATTGAAATACAGGAAAGCTATTGGTAGCAGTGTTTTTGTAAAAAATTACACTATTTAAATTTTCGGAGCCTACTGAATTAGGACTTACTATCAGATCTTTTTTACCATCATTATCCACATCTACATAATAAGCGCAAGGAAATTGAGTAATATTTACTGCACTTGTACTTGCATTGTTTGAAGGAAAAAGTGTGTCAATAGAAATCATATTTGCGGAAGTGGGAGTTCCACCATTCATCACTGCAGTAAGGTTGTTATAAGAAATTCCACCAACAATAATATCTTTTGCCCCATCTCCATTCAGATCCATACAAATTTCGCAGGAGCCCGAATGCCTGTCAGCTGAACGTATTTCGGCCTCAGTTGTGGTAATGCCCGGATTTAAAACATTATCATTGCAGGTGTCGTGCAGCGAAAATCTATTATCAAATGCGCTTTCGGCAGCATAACCCCAACAGCGGCTTTTCATTTTAAATTTTAAACTGTCGCAGGTGCCATATAATTCCATACTTTGATTTTGATGGTATTCTAAATAGGTTCCGGTAATGCGAAAGGTGACAATATCCAGGTCGCCATCATTATCAATGTCTTCAATGGATGGTATATCAACCGAACTGATGTATAAATTTATAGGATTACTTAAGGGTGGCGGAGAATCAGGATTGTAAACAGAATATTGCAGCACCTTAATCAAGGTAAATTGTAATCCCGTAGCGATGCTTGATGTATTTTTATAAACTCCGAATCCTCCACCATAATCTGAATAGCTGAAAATATCTTCTTTGCCATCGCAGTTATAATCACGTAACAGTGCCCAGTCATGAAGCTTTGGAAATTTACTTTCATATTCGGGAGCATATTTGTAATCAACAGTATTTGCAGTACCCTTATTAATAAATGTGCGAATTTTATTTCCGGTCCGGTCAAAGATAAACAGATCTTTTATCCCATCTAAATTCAGATCTATTTCCGATGCTTGAATAAAATTTAAACCGCCTGCCCATGGATTAACAAGAGTGTTTCCGCTAATTTTTACGGAAATGCTGTCGTTTCTTTCAAAATAGGGTTGGGCCGATGAAGTGTTTGTGAAGAGCAAACAACTTAATAATGGAATAAAAAGAAGTGTTGGTTTTGACATGATATAGATTGAAACACAAAGATAAGAAAAACAAAATGGGGGCGCTTTTTTTGGTTGCAGGATATTTCCCATTGCTATGTAAAATTGACTGTTTATATTATAAAATTGGTAAATAATAATTGTTATTCTATATTTGCACCCTTAATTTAAAAAATAAGAGGTTAAATGGGTAAAATAAGTTAATTGAGGATTGATCTCAATTTTCCAATTAACTTAATTAACTATTTAAATAATTAACCAAAAACAATTACCATTATGCAAAACAAAGGCGCTATCAGGCTATTTGCGATTCTATTATCACTTGCCTGTGCTTATTATTTAATGTTTACCTGGGTAGCAAATCGTATTATGAACGATGCAGAAGCATATTCTCAAAGCTACATCGAAACAGCTCAGGTACAAAGTGCAGCAAAAAAAGCATCTGCAAATCCGACAAAACAAAAAACGTATTTGGATTCCGTTCATGCTTCCAAAAAGAATTTTTATTTAGATTCAATAAAGAAGAAACCGGTGTATAATATGTTTATTACTACATATACCTATGAAGAAATAAGTGGAAAACAATTAAATCTGGGTCTCGATCTAAAAGGAGGGATGAACGTTACCTTAGAAGTTTCTATTGCAGATATCATCAAGGCATTATCTAATAGCAGTAATGACCCTACTTTCAAGCAGGCATTGATTCAGGCGACACAGCGTCAAAAGAAAGATGCGAAAGATTTTGTTACACTTTTCGGTGAGGAGTTTAAAAAAATAAATCCTTCGGCCAGGTTAGCAATTAACTTTCAAACCATTGAGTTAAAAGGAAAAATTGATTTTAATACACCTGATGAAGAAGTATTAAATTTTTTACGTGACCGTGTAAAAGATGCGATCGAAACTTCTGAAAACACTCTTCGTTCCCGTATTGATAAATTTGGTGTAACTCAACCCAATATTCAATTGTTAGCAACTTCAGGACGTATTTTAATTGAATTACCGGGTGTTACAGATAAAGTACGTGTCCGTAAATTATTGCAGGGGACAGCAAATCTGGAGTTCTGGGAAACACACGATAACAAGGATGTTTATCCTTTGTTGGAGAAAGCAAACACGCGTCTAAAGGAAATTTTATCTCCTGGAGATACAGCAAAAACTATTGTTGTAGATTCTTCTGAGCTTAAAGAAGCGACAAAAGTAAAAGCAGAAACTGCGAAAGCAACAGCCGATACAGCTTCTGAATCATTATTAAATCAATTAGGCGGAAAATCAGATACTGCAAAAGCAGCTGATCAGCTTACCAAATTAAGCACCAAGGCAGATACCCTTGCCAAAATGCGTAAAGAAAACCCTTTATTTGCGGTTTTGAGTCCGGCAATTGGTCGTGATGAAAAAGGTCAAGGCGTTTTAGGTACTGGTCCGGTGGTTGGCTATGCCGCAATCACTGATACTTCATTGGTTAATACCTATCTGAATATTCCTAAGATAAAGTCTATATTTAAACCATACACCAGGTTTTTATGGACATTTAAAGCATTCGATAAGGAAGAAACAACATTACAACTTATTGCAATTGACGGTGCAAGCAACAGAGGGAAGTCTCCATTAGCCGGTGATGTAATTACAGATGCGCGTAAAGTTTTTGACCAGGCAAGTTCAGGTTCACCTCAGATTTCTATGAGTATGACTGCTGATGCAGCTAATAGCTGGAAACATTTAACACATGATAATGTTGGTAAATCAATCGCCATTGTCTTGGATAACAGTGTGTATTCATTCCCTACCGTACAAGGTGAAATTGCAGGAGGTACATCCTCCATAACAGGAAATTTCACTATCAACGAAGCAGATGACTTAGTAAATATCCTTAAAGCGGGTAAATTACCTGCACCGGCTCGTATTGTTGAAGAAAGTGTAGTTGGACCTACCTTAGGTGCTGAAGCGGTAAGAAAAGGATTATTCTCAACACTTATTGCATTGGTATTGGTTCTTGTTTTCATGGGACTATATTACAGTAAGGCAGGTTGGGTTGCTGATTTTGCCATGATCATCAATAACTTTTTTGTAATTGGTATTTTAGCTTCTTTTCAGGCAGTATTAACATTGCCTGGTATTGCAGGTATCGTGTTAACAATCGCCATGTCGGTAGATGCAAACATCCTTATTTTTGAGCGTGTTCGTGAGGAATTAAATTTAGGAAAAGGGACAGCCCTTGCAATAAAGGAAGGATACAATAATGCAATGTCTTCTGTTATTGACTCTCACATAACAGGTTTGCTACTTGGTATAATATTATATGTGTTTGGTACAGGACCAATTCAAGGATTTGCAACTACATTAATTATTGGTATTATCTCCTCTTTATTCTGCGCAATTTTCATTACCAGGTTAGTGTTTGATCGTTGGTTAAGTAAAAATAAAGCGATCTCTTTTGGTAATAAATACACTGAACATGCTTTCAAAAAAATCAATATCGACTTTGTTAGTAAACGGAAATATTATTTCATCTTTTCAGGATTAATTATTGCTGCAGGTGTTTTTGCATATGTTAAAAAAGGTGGATTTAGTTTAGGTGTTGATTTTAAGGGTGGCCGTTCATATGTGGTGCGTTTTGATGAAGCAAAACCAACAGAGGATGTTCGCAATGCATTAACAGTAAGTTTCGAAGGCTTGGCTCCCGAAGTAAAAACATATGGAGAAAGCACGCAACAACGTATTACAACAAGTTATATTATTGATGATGCTTCTGAAGATGCCGAAGCAAAAGTAGAAACAAAATTAAACGAAGGATTAAAAACTCTTGGTGTTAAATATGAAGTGATGAGTTCGCAAAAAGTGGGCGAAACTGTTTCACGTGATATTAAATCAAAAGCCATTTGGGCGGTTTTGTTATCCTGTTTGGTGATGTTTGTATTCATTTTTATTCGATTTAAAAAATGGCAATATGGTTTGGGTGCTGTGGTGGCCTTGTTCCATGATGTGGCTGTCGTACTTTCTGTTTATGTTATTTTTGATGGAGTTTTACCCTTTTCATTAGAAATAACTCAGGATTTTATCGCAGCTATTTTAACCGTTATGAGTTATTCCATGGTGGATTCTGTTGTTGTATTTGACCGTATCAGGGAGTATTTGACAGAACGTAACAAATCAGATTTAGATGCAAATGAGCGGGTTAAAGTAATTAATTTCGCATTGAATAGTACCCTAAGTCGAACAATTAATACTGCTTTGACTATTTTCTTTGTAATGTTTTCCATCTTTATTTTTGGTGGTGAAACGATCAGGGGATTTGCATTCGCATTGTTAATCGGTATTGTAATCGGTACCTATTCATCCATTTGTATTGCAACACCTATTGTAATTGATTTCGAGAAAAAAAAGGAACCTCAAAAATAATTTTTATTCATTTAAGTTAATTGAGCTACATAAAAAGAAAACCCGATGACAAGAATCATCGGGTTTTCTTTTTATGTAGCTTTGTAAAATAATTTTTTTTAAAATGATATGTTCAGTATTTTTATTTTTAGATAGCCTGGGTGGAGGTGAAGTGATGGTGGTGGTAATGGTTATAATCATGTTTTTTGGTTCCGATAAATTGCCGGGCATTGCAAAAGCTTTAGGGAAGGGGATCAGGGAAATTAATGATGTTAAAGCTCAGATTCAAACCGAAATTGAAAAGAATACAAGTGGTTTACAATCAGAAATAAAGAAACACACCTCTGAAATACAATCAGAAATAGAAAAAGCCGGAGAAGGAATGAAACGGCAGATAAATGAAGCATCAACTACGGTGAAGGAGGAAGGAAAGAGAATTGAGGATACAATGAAATAATAGGTATTTTGAAAATTTCTCTTTATGAGAGTTTCGTTTTCTTGGGTCTGGTAATAAATAATATTTTTTGAAGAAGCGCTTTTTTGGTTGAAGAGGCGCTTTTTGTTTTATACAGGATAATGGTTTTGTTTCAATATGCTTAGATTAATTATAATGTTAAAAAAATAAATTAATCGGAATGCAACGATTACATAAAATATTACATCCTTAAAAATTGCATATCAAAACCTAATTGCCAGTTATTAGTTTTTTGCTTTTAACAAAAAAATATTACTTTAGCATCTAATATTACTGGGCTTTCTCTAAAAAATTAAACTATGTTAAAAAAATTATTATTTAGCATCGGAGTGTTGATTATAGCAAACTTCGAAATAAATGCTCAAAATAAGGCTGTAAAATTCTGTAAATCGAATTCAGTGGCTATGACAGCGATAAAACCAGCTCCTGTTTCTCAAATAGCTAGTAATACTACAGAAACTCAGGAAAATGAACACCCATACGGTGGAACATTTGAGTTTATTGCTAAAAAAAATAGTCCAAAAGAAGTCTTCACAACAGATATTCTCAAATTAATTGAAGAAAAACGTTTGGATGACCAGGAGCAGATCATAGTTCTTTCACCAACTACCAAACTTAGAATATTATCCAAAAAACAAATTTCAAGCCCTGGTTTTCAGCCTTTTAAATACCTGTATTTATATGAATAATATTATTTAAATGATTCAAACTGACTCTAACTCAAAATAATTAGCCTTTGAATCAGTTGTGTTTTAATTAATAAAAAATATCTCACCAATATGAAAAAAATATTTACACTTGTTTTAACATCCGTTTTATTTTTAGTCACATCAGAAAAAGCATTTGCACAGCCTGGAAATGATGACTGTGCTGGCGCAACCTCTGTAACCCCCGATGGTAGCTGTGTTGCAGGCACAACGGTGGCCGCAGCGGATAACTGGACAAGTACAGTGGGTTGTCAGTCCGGTGGTGGAACTCATGAAGATGTTTGGTACACCTTTCTTTCAACAGGCACTTCCTACACAGGTACGGTTACAACAAGTGCCCCATGGACCGGAGATGTTGAATTTACACTTGTAAGCTCAACCGGAGGTTGTGCTGGAACCATGACCATTGTTGGTTCGTCATGTGGAGCATCCCCATTGGCTATTAGCATAAATGGTTTAACCAATGGTGCAACTTATTATTTTACAGTTTCCAATATTAATACAGGTACACCGGGTCCGTTTCTGGTATGCTCCACTACCTCAACCCCTCCCGCAAATTGTACTGATAATGATGATTGCCTTACTCCAACAACGATTACTTATGTTGCAGGGGTTCAAACGTGTTTAAATGATTGTAATACAGGTGCAGTGCCGGGCCCTGAATTTGCAGGTGCCAATTGTTTTGATTTCCCGAATTCAACTGTTTGGTATTCTGTGACAACAGGAGCGTCCTCCGCAACAATGGACATTGCCCTTACCAGTGCAGCTTTGTCCAATCCTTATTTTACTGTTTTCACTACACCCGATTGTAACACCTACACAAGTATAAATTGTACCCAAGGTGCAGCCGGATCTGCATCTGCCAATGTTCCGGTATCAATCAATACAACCTATTTAATTGCGATCTCAGATCAGGCAGGAGCAACCGGAAATTTTGATTTGTGTATTACAGTGAATAACGATAATAGTGCTTGTAATACAACTAATTCATTAACGGTTAGCGCTACTTCAATGGGTTCCCCTTTAACAGGCCCTTTTCAACCGGGTGAAATTGTGACTTTTTGTTATTCAATTACAAATTTCCAACAAATAAACTGCAATTATCTTCAGGGGATTGTTCCGACTTTTGGTGATTGCTGGGATCCTGTTTCAATGAATGCACAGGGTCAACCGCTTAGTATTCCCACACCATTAGTGACTGCTGGTACTATTCAGCCTTGCCCACCTGGGCCTCCCTGTCCATGGGATGCTTGTGCTGGTACTCCAGCTGGTACATGGAGCTGGTTTCCTGCAGGGGCGGTTACTTATAATGCCATTGGCGGTTCCCTGCCTGATAACAGTCCAATGCCGGCAGGTTGGTATTTTCTTTCCTCTTATAATCCATTAACAGGGGCGTGTACAGGAGATCCAACAGATCCGGATAATAGCTATGGAGACAGTGATTTTAATTCGTGTGCATCAAATACGCTCGATTGGAGTGTTTGTTTTCAATTACAAGCCAGAGGAATAATTGCTTGTACCAACGGACAAACAGATTGTTCTGTAAAAGTGAATACTTATGCTGATGGGGAAATTGGAGTTTGGACAGACATAGGATGTACTGCTGACGCAACCGGTGCTTCATTTTTAGCGGCCAATTTGTGTTGTACGGCTGCTCCTGCGGTTTCTTCACCGGTGACCTATTGTATTGATGATGTAGCATCTCAGCTGACTGCAACAGGAAGTGGTTTGTTATGGTATTCAACTGCTACTGGCGGAGTTGGTTCAGCAACTGCACCAACTCCTTCAACCACAACTGTCGGATCAACCAATTATTGGGTTTCTTCATTAATGGGTGGTTGTGAAAGTGCAAGAGTAATAATATCTGTAACAGTAAATTCATTACCAACAATAACAGGAACGTTAACAGTTTGTGTCGGCTTAACAACACAATTAACAGGATCTGCACCAACCGCTGGTGGTAGTTGGTCATCGGCTAGTACAGGTATTGCGACAGTTAATAGCAGTGGATTGGTAACAGGTGTATCAGCAGGAACAAGTATAATCACCTATACCAATGGCAATGGCTGTGTAATCACAGCAACTGTTACAGTTAATTCGTTACCGACAATAACCGG
>Ga0156174_1026_pt1 | contig 82391 bp, 78 predicted proteins | sample RifCSPlowO2_12_FD_107827 | JGI IMG/M metagenome (GOLD analysis project Ga0156174, IMG submission 107827) | Bacteroidetes bacterium RIFCSPLOWO2_12_FULL_35_15
GATATAGGCCATGGATAGTTGCTCATGTAGATTTTTTTGACAATAAGTCTGCCGCTTTAAAAAAAGAAAAATATTTTAAAGCGGGTATTGGATATTTGGAAAGAAAAAATATTATTCAAACTTTTAAAACCTTGTGAAAGGGCTCATATTCTTCAGAGAAGAACATCGGCTCGAGTCCGGTCCCCGCTACTAGTAGCCGATTCTTCTAAAGAGAATCGGCTTTTTTTTTTCTGTTATGTATGTAGTTTACATTCTTTATTGGATCAAGTTCTGAAACTACCTTATATTGGCCCCGCTAATTCACAAAAAAAGTCCTGATAAACGATTGTTTATCAGGGCTTTTTGTTCGATTAATTTAGTCGTACTAAAACTGTTGCAACTAACCATTATGCATACACTTTTATGTTCTATTGAAAATACACATATAAGGAAAATAGAAAAAGCATAGTAATGCTTCCTACCAAAACACCATAAATAAAAAACTCCCACCTTCTGCTTTTCTTTGAGTACATAGTTTTAAATTTAAAATGAGTATTTAAACTATATGCTGATACTTAAAAATTTCGGAACAAATTTTAATTGCTGCTTTGCCCTTTTCTACGGAGTCATCACAAATTTGTTACTTGATTCTACAAATTTTTAACACCCGCTTGGCTCAGCTATTTTAAAATCAAGCAAACTTAAATAAAACGATTTTTAATACTTCTGAGGCACAATATTTTGTTCCTGTTTTGGAGGCCTGACATAATGTTCGTCTGTTCTTCTTGCAGTAAGTTTAAAAGATTTTGGTGTTAGGTCCTTATATGGAATCAGCGATAAAAGGTGACTGATACAATTTAACCTTGCTCTTTTTTTGTCGTCTGCTTCCACCACATACCAGGGGGATTGTTTTGTATCTGTGTATGCAAACATATTATCTTTTGCATGTGAAAACTCAACCCATTTGCTGCGTGATTCGATATCCATCGGACTTATCTTCCAACGTTTAATAGGATTTTCAATTCTTTCCTGAAAACGTTTTTCCTGTTCTTTATTACTAACCGAAAACCAATATTTTATCAAAATAATTCCTGCGCGTATCAACATTTTTTCAAACTCCGGACAAGAACGCAAAAACTCTTCATACTCATCCTTTGTACAAAAACCCATTACATGCTCTACTCCTGCCCTATTATACCAACTTCTATCAAAAAGCATCATTTCACCTGCAGAAGGTAATTCCGACACATATCGTTGAAAATACCATTGCTGCTTTTCTTTTTCAGTTGGAACTCCAAGTGCCACCACTTTACAAATACGTGGATTCATGAATTGCTCGATTGTTTTAATCACACCACCTTTTCCTGCAGCGTCACGACCTTCAAAGACAACAACCACTTTTAATTTCTTCTGCTTTACCCACTCCTGCAATTTAACCAGCTCTATACCCAGCTTGTTAATATGTTTTTCATATTCAGAGCTTTTTAATTTTTCAGAATAGCTAACTGTAATGTCGCCCTGAGCAGACATTTTTCCTTTTTTTACAGGTTTCTCTTTCGTATCTTTTTTTAAGCTCTTCATGGTGTTTTAATTTTTTAATATTGTATTAAGGTATATGTGTTGATTAAAATCTATTCTAAAATTTTCTCAACCTTTTTTTAATTTATTGATGAAAGTCTGCAATTAATTTTTCCAATTGTTTTTGTTTTCCAGGCCCACGAAGTCTTCGTGACGTTTCTGTAAAATAGGTATGCTTTTTTAAAAATGCTATTTGCAATTGGTTCCATTTTTTTTCATCCAGAGCTTTTCCATGCTCATTCAATTCATTAAAAAGGTTTTTTGCAATAATAGAAAAATCGGCTCTTCCAAAATAATCAAGGTCAGCATCAGCAAGTATTTCCTCCAGTTTATTTTTAGGAGACTGAGGAGTATGTGTAGCCATGATCATTCCACAAACGGTTACAATTTCTTCGGGAGAATATCCAAATCCAGGAAGAAATTGTTTTGCTAATTTACAACCTACCAGTTCATTCTCATCGTACTTTTTAATAAACCCTGAATCGTGAAACAAAGCTGCAACTTTTATCAACTCGGTATTTTCTTCATCAATATTTTCTTTTAAAGCAATGCTCGCTGCCACATCACAAACATCTTTTGTATGATGCAAGCCATGATAAAAAAGATTTTTCGGTAACTCATTCTTTAATTTTTTAACAATAAAATGTTTCACACTGATGTAGCGCTCCGATTCTTTTTCTCCTTCCACCAGGTACATTTTCATCTTCCCTTTTCCCTTTGCCTCTTTTTTTCCGCGATACTCACAGTCAAAATATTTTTTTATTTTCTGAAATGTTTTTTCTGAGACATTTACTTTTCCGGTAATACCGCTACTTTCCATTCGAGATGCAATATTCACAGTATCGCCCCATACATCATATGTAAATTTTTTTGTTCCGAGAACCCCTGCTATCAAAGGTCCTGAATGAACACCAACCCTCATTTCCCAGGAAAAATCAGATTTTGCTTTTCGTTTTTCCAAAAAGTGAATCATATCCAAAGCTGCTCTGACACATTGAATAGCATGATATCCCGACTCTTTTGGCAACCCACAAACCGCCATATACGAATCACCAATAGTTTTAATTTTTTCGATGCTGTGTTTTTCAGTAATAAAATCAAATGCCTGAAAGATCTCATTCAATTCATTCACTAATTTCCGTGCAGAAACTTTTGCAGAAGTTAACGTGAATCCTTTGAAATCAGTAAACAACACGGTAGCTTCTTCATGTCGCATCGGAGTTATTGAACCCTTATGTTTTAATTCCTCTGCCAGCTCTTCGGGAAGAATATTATATAACAATCGTTCTGACTCTTCTTTTTCTGCCCGTAATTCTTTTGTCCGTTCCCTCACAATTCCTTCCAGAATTTCATTTTGTTTCTCCATCAACGCTCTTCGCTCCTTTTCCTGCCTTAATACATCGTGCGCCAGACGCTGCTTTTCAATTGCGGTTACTGTAATGTTGGTAAGCAACTGCAAAAAATTAAGATGTTTAATAAGTTTGCTAACACTTAATTCTTCATTATTGGTATCCGCTAAAAGCAAATATGCTAAAGGCTTTTTTTCCTGATATACAGGTATAATGATATCAAAATGAGCCAACACGTTTTTTTGTTGCGTATTTACGGAAGTAATTTCTTTCATGTGGATCAGATCCCTTTCCACATTAATTTTTTTCAGATCACTTTTACTAAAACCATAATTAAGCAAACAGCTCCATTTTGTATGATAACTGTAAAGAGCGATCTTTTCGATTTTCAATTGAGTTTTTACAAAATATTTAAACTTCTCAATTAGAGCAGTGGTAGAAAAATGACTGTTAATTGAATTTGAAATATCCAGAAGTGCACCCAGCTGCAGCTCTTGATTATGAACCTTTGCATGGAGGTGTTCAATTTTTTTATTCGAAATATCCTTAGATTCAATTTTTGCCATTAGAAATTTTTATTGCTATTTTTTTATATTTACAAGTCAAATTATCTGTGCCTGTCATTTCGACCAGAGGGAGAAATCTCCTATTCGGTATAGTTATTATTGAGATTTCTCCCTCTGGTCGAAATGACATACTGCTAAAACATTTTAATTTTCTTGTAGTGCTTTCAATTCAATGTCGCTCAGGCGCAAACGGTTTGAAATAACAAAAGCAAGTTTTTCAAAAAACTGTCCGGCAATTTCAGGGTGTTGCACATTTACTTCATCAAATTTTTTGCGAGACAACACATACAGATCCACTTCTTCGCTAGCTAATCCATTTGCAGACCTTTTACGTTTATCCAAAAAGGCCATGTCTCCAAAAAAACTCCCTTTCGAAATAGTTACTAAATGATGCGAACCTCCACCTGCAAGTGGTAAAACAATTTTTACATTTCCTTTTCTGACAAAATATATCTCATCTCCTTCCTCATTGATATTAAAAATGATTTCGTTTTTCTTAAATCGTTTTTCTATCAAACAAGATGCAAACGTTTGCAAGGCTTTTTCGGGGAAGTTAACAAAAAGTTCTATCTCCTTTAGATCAAGGATACTATTATCATCATTTACTTTTTCCTCTAATAGTATTTCATCTTCTACCCATTCTAAAGCGAAATCAAGGTCATCAAAAAATTTCAAATTTTCAGTTTCAGTTAAACCAAGATGTTCAATATATTCTTTTACATTTTGTCCGGATGGCAGGTTCAAAGGAATAGAAGTAAAAATCAAATATCCTTTCTGTTCTTTTATTCTTCCTAAAATTTGTTTTATGCGGTTGGCAGCAGTATAATCAACAGATTGCACTCTTCGCATATCCAATAATATATATTTACTATCTGCTAAAAACGGTTCTATTTCACTTAGTAATTGATCAGCTGTTCCGAAAAAAAGTTGACCCTGCAATTCAACAACAATGGTGTGTTTTCCTTTTTCATCAAGAATAAGCCGTTCAGAAATCACCCTGCTTTTTTTAGAAAATAATTGATTGCCAAATACTCTTCTTCGAACAACAGAAGTTCGCATTTGTTCCCTTAAAAAAAGAATGATTGCTAAAAGAATTCCAACTCCTGCAGCAGCTATTAAACTCATAGTTACAGCAGAAATTATTACACCAATCATTACAAAAAAATCAAATACTGTGGACTTATGTTTCAACAAAGAAACAGCATGAAAATCGATCATTCGAATGGCAACAACAATAAGTATTCCGGACAATGTTGCAATCGGGATCCAAGCAACTAGTTTTCCAAATAAAAGCAACACAAGAATCGCTGTAAACCCGAAAATAATTCCAGATTTTTTTGTTTTTCCTCCACTACTTAAATTTACAAGCGTTGCCCCCATTGTTCCTGCACCCGGTATTCCGCAAAGTAAAGCGGAACCAATATTTCCCATTCCCTGCCCAACTAATTCTTTGTTTGAATTATGTCTGGTGTAAGTTATCGCATCTAACACAACGCAGGTTTTTAATGTATCAATAGAAAGCAGAACAGATAACGTCAACACAGGAATAAGAATAATACCCATTTGTGTCAAATCAATAGAAGAAGCCATTGACCATTGGTGAGAAAAAACTGTTACCAGATCAGAAATGGAAGCTGAAATCGGACCGATAATAAAATGATTGTTTTCTATATTCAATAATTCAGGGTTCCCTATAGACAAGGAAAAATAACATACGATACCGGCAATAAGTGCAATAATTGCAGCAGGAATTGCTTTAATTATCTTGGGAGAAATAAACATTACAGCAACAGTGACAATTCCAACTACAATACTTTCCCATTTCCAATCATTCATCAGGTGTAAACCTTGCCATAATTTTATGTCTTTAGGTAATCCTAATAATTTTGGAAGCTGTCCTGTAAAAATTAAAACTCCGACCCCACTTAAATATCCAGCAACAACAGGATAAGGGATATATTTTATAAATGTTCCGCCTCCGATTTTCCCAAGTAGTATCTGAACTAATCCCACACTCAGACCCACCAGCATAAGATACACTGGAATTATTTCTGTGGAAACAGCTCCCTTACTTACTAACTCTGTCACAAAAACTGCAAGCACTGCTGCTGCAGGAGCGCAAGGCGCAGAAATTAATCTTTTAGTACCACCAAAAACAGAAGCAAGCAATCCGATTGCAATGGTTCCCATAATACCACCAACAGCAGCCCGCCCCGAAAACGATGTTCCTAAAGGAGCGTAAATAATCAAACCAAATGCAATAGCCGATGGAAGGGCAACCAACATAGCTGCTGTTCCTCCAAAAAAATCACCAATAAAATTTTCGCTTGCTGCTTTTTTTTCAGAGGTACGTGTATTCATTTGTATTCAGTTTTAAGTTTTAAACTGAGAGGCCTTGATCACATACAAGTTTTTACTACTTCTTGTATTATTTTTTAAGAACCGAATTTCATGTTTCCAATATATCAAAGATAGAATATGAATGATAACTTCAAAAGAAAAATTGAAGTAAAAAATTGATTCTTTTTATAGAAATTCTATTTATCGAACTAAACCACTCTCACTGAAAGTGCAGAGGTTCAAATTAAAAAATGAAATCCTTTTTAACAAATGCTAAAATTACACGTCATTGCAAAGGAGGTACGAAGAACGAATCTCGTTAATAGATTGAGATTGCTTCGTTACTAGCGATGACGGTAAATTTAATATTTGTAGAATCTAAAAGTCTTGCACTGAAAGTGAATAGTTTTGAACTAACGAACTGAAACAATAAAGTATTAGCTTTTTAGTGTAAAGCTGAATTTACTGCCTTTTCCAGGTTCACTTTCCAGCCAGATTTTTCCTCCTTGGGCTTCAATAAATTCTTTGCTGATAGCAAGCCCTAAACCTGTGCCGGTTTTAGTGCTTTCCGGAACTTGAAAATAGCGGTCAAAAATTTTGTTTTTGTATTTTGAATCGATTCCTTTTCCAAAATCCTGCACAGAAAAGGTAACTGTGTCGTTTTGTTCAATGGCTTGAATAACGATCTTACTTTTTTCAGATGAATAACGAACTGCATTGGATAAAAGATTTAATAATACCCATGCTGTTTTTTCTTTATCAGCATTTATTGCAGGCATATTTTCGCTATAATTAATTTCAAAGAGTATTTGTTTTTGTGAGGCTTGAAATTGAATTGCACTGATAGCATAATCGATAATTTGTTTTGGTTGTGTTTTCTGAATTGTGAGTTCAATCTTTCCCGTTTCTATCTGAGTAAGATTTAACAACTCACTTGTAATTTTCAGCAAACGTTCCGCATCTTCTTTGATGTTCTGTATGAGTTGTTTTTGCTCTTCATTGGTTTCACCAATACGACTATCTTCCAATAACTGCGAGCTCATTTTTATAGATGAAATAGGAGTCTTTAATTCATGAGAAACAGTTGCAATAAAATTTGTTTTTGCCGTGTCTAATTCTTTAAATGGTGTAATGTTTTTTAAAATAATAACCTGTCCAATCATTTCTTTATCATTCATAACATCAAAATTTTCTTTTGTGAAATATTTTTCTTTTTCATCAGAAGTCACAATTAAATCTTTTGATGAAGAAGTATTGTTTAAAATCTGGTGTAGTAAATCACTTTTAATGGCAATGTCAGTGGCCTGTTTATTTTGTATGTCACTTTCTTTTAAACCCAATAATTTTTCAGCAACCGAATTAACAAATAAAATATTTTTCTTTTCATCTAATCCAATAATTGCATCATTCATTTGATTGATAATAATTTCAATACGTTTTTTTTCAAACATAATTTTTGCAAGATTGCTGTGTTCATACTCATCCAGCTTTTTTGCCATTGCATTAAAAGCTTCGGCTAATTCACCGAATTCATCATTGGATTCAAAATTTAAACGTTGATTATAATTTTTATTTGCAATTTGCTTAATGCTTTCAGTCAGCTTACTTATCGGGTTTGCAATGTAACCCGGAAAATTAATAATAAAGCTAAATGCGATCAACAAACAAAATGTACCAATAACAGTAAGAATGGTGAATACCCGATTAGCTTTTGCCTGTACCTGTTCATTTTTTTTAGTAATAGCTTGCATGTTTATATCCATAACCTGATATAATTTTTCACGAATGATGTTTGATTCTATTAAAGAGAATCCTGTTTTAAAGGATTCGAATAATTTTCGAATCTCCTGAGTGATTTTTTTCTCCCCTGACTCAGTAATATTTAATTCCTGTTTTTTTAAAATTTCTTCAAACTGTGCGATTGATTCCAACCTTTTCGGTTCCATCTCATCCAGCAATTTCATCATTAATCGAACATGTTGAACCGACTGATAATTGTCTTTTAATATATTCTCAGATTGGTGTGCTATATCTTGAATATAATAGCTTCCAACGCCTCCGCTCAAAATGATGAGAGAAAAAAGAAAAATTAGTCCTAAAGAAAGTTTTGTTTTAATACGAATTGACATCTTACAAAATTATGGTTTTAAAGAATAGAAATATTTTTTGATTGCAAATGCTTTCCTTTTTAAATTCTTTCTAAGTGCATGTCTTTTACAGGGTGAATTACCAATGGCGTTTTTTCAATAATCACATTACTTGTATCAAGCCCAAACGCCTTTTCTTCTGACAAACTAATTCCTTTTAGGAAAAAATAAAGTTCCAAAATAATTGCCTGAAAAAACGGAAGTTCATTTTCATTAGACATAAATCTTTTCATAACCACAAAACGGAAATCACCCATTACATTGTGTTTGCTCAATGATGCATACCTGCTCATCGCATTCATTTCCCCGCTTTCCATCAATTCTTTTATTACCTGACGAAAAAGCATATTAATCCGCGGTGCTACCCTAAAACCAAGTCGAAAATCAATTCGAATGACCTTGTTTTTTATAATTGGACTTACTTCATATTCCATACGATAAGGCTCATTTACCGAATCAATATGAACCAGCCAATAAATATCCGCACGTTTTGGATGTTTATTTAAGATGGAATAAATAATCTTTTTTTCAATTTCATCCTTATTGTCTGCACTGGTCATAAATACAAGATGAGTGGCATATTTTTCGATAGAACTATCATTACTTAATTCTTCTATAATGGCCAGGTGTTCCTCCAGTTTTGTGAATTCCACATAACGATTTATGATTTTTCTTGCATTGTACCAAACAATCATTATACCTGCAATCAACAATGATATCATTAGTGTTATCCAGCCACCATGAGTAAATTTGCTAAGATTAGCAATCAGAAAAGAAAACTCAATCGTTAAATAAACGAGAAGTAAAGTTGCGACAAAAATTTTAGAATATTTTTTCATAATCAAAAAGTTGGCAAGCAACAAGGTGGTCATGATCATAGTAATAACAATTGCTAAACCGTAAGCAGCTTCCATATTGGCAGATTCTTTAAAATACAAAACAACTCCGATACATCCTGCGCATAATAGCCAATTAACCGAAGGGATATATAATTGACCTTTTAATTCTGTGGGATATTTTATCCTTACTTTAGGCCAAAAATTAAGTCGTATTGCTTCATTGATAAGAGTGAACGAACCACTTATCAATGCCTGACTGGCAACAATGGTTGCTGCTGTGGCAATGAAAATCCCGAATGGCACAAACCATTGTGGCATTATCGAATAAAAAGGGTTTTGCCCATTCAATTCACTTCCTTGCAACTTCAATAACCATGCTCCTTGCCCAAAATAATTCAACAACAACATGCTTTTTACAAACACCCAGCTTACCCGAATATTTTTTTTACCGCAATGCCCAAGATCTGAATACAATGCCTCCGCACCGGTAGTTGCTAAAAAAACCGCACCAAGTAACCAAAAACCACCGGGATGATTAACCAATAACTGATATGCATAATATGGATTGAGAGCCTTTAGCACCTCTGCATCAGTTACAATGCTTGACAGACCTAATATTCCAAGCATACTGAACCAAACCAACATTACCGGTCCGAAAAATTTTCCTACAACCTTTGTTCCGAATTGTTGAATAAAAAACAAGATTACAATAATGCCTATAACAATAGGTATGGTATTTAAATTCGGATATAATATTTGTAATCCCTCTATCGCGGAAGCAACTGAAATAGGAGGAGTTATAAGACCATCAGCTAACAATGTACTTCCACCAATAATTGCCAGAAAGATCAACCACTTTTTCTTTGTGCGTTTCAACAAAGCGTATAGGGCAAGTATGCCTCCTTCTCCTTTATTATCTGCCTGAAGTGTAAGGATTACATATTTAACAGTCGTTTGTAGTGTAAGTGTCCAGAAAATACATGACAAACCGCCTAATACTAATTCCTGAGTGATTGCTGTTGTTCCCGCAATTGCTTTTAATACATACAAGGGCGAAGTTCCAATATCGCCAAAAATAATCCCAAGCGTTATTAACACTCCGGCTGCTGAAACTTTGTTAAGATCTAAATGTTTTTCTGACATAAAATGAGCTGGTATTTCAGTCAGCCTGCCAATTTTAGCTCCAATACGTTTTAAAACCTAAAATTTCCGTACTTTCATTTATTTGTAGTCCATTCAGCAATTATCAATAAAATATTCAATAAAAATTAAAACAAAAAACCCTTCCGAAATGAAAGGGTTTTGCCAAAGTGGAGTGCTATGACTAAATTTTATATTCTTCAATTTTCCGATATAAGGTTGTTAAACCGATATTCATTAAACGTGCTGCTTCCGTTTTATTTCCTTTTGTATGATTTAAAACTTTTTGAATATGATTTTTTTCAACACTTGCCAGATCAAGAACAGAAAGAGGGTTATTCTCCTCTAATATCGGATATTGCATTTCATAAGGCAATGACTGGCATTCCAGAATAGTTGTATCGGAAAGGATAACACTCCGTTCAATCACATTTTTTAATTCCCGTACATTTCCTTTCCAATAATGTTTTTTTAGAACTTCCAGATACTCCTTGCTTAGTGCGATATTTTTTTTGTTAATTTTTGTAGAAAATAATTGTGCAAAATGTTCTGCCAACGTTTCAATATCTTTTATTCGTTCACGCAAAGGTGGAAGCATAATTTGAAAAACGCTCAATCGATAAAACAGATCCAGACGAAAAATACCTTCATCGCTTTCTTTTTTCAAATCTCTGTTTGTTGCGGCAATAATACGTACATTCACTTTTAGAGTTTTTGTATCACCCATTTTAATAAACTCTCCCGTTTCTAATACTCGCAGCAATTTGGCTTGCAAATCAAGGCTCATTTCTCCTATCTCATCCAAAAAAAGAGTTCCTTCATTTGCTTCCTGGAATAACCCATTTTTGTCTTTTACAGCTCCTGTAAATGCACCACTTTTATAACCAAACATCTCACTCTCCAATAATTCCCGGTTAAATGCACTACAATTAAGAGCAACAAATGGATTTTGATTTCTTGGACTAGCAGCATGAATGGCTTGTGCAAAAACTTCTTTTCCAGTTCCTGTTTCACCCAGAAGCAAAACGGTGGTATCGGTAATTGCAACCTTTTTTGCTAACGAAACAACCTCTTGTATTTGTTTTGAATGTCCAAGTATTGAAGAAAATGAATATTTTTTTTCAACCCGGTTTTCAAGATGCTTCAATCGTTTTTGAAGAATTACTTTTTCAATTGCACGATTCAAAAGTGGAATAATTTTATTATTATCATTACCTTTTGTAATATAATCAAATGCTCCGTTTTTTATAGCCTGAACACCATCAGGAATGTTTCCATAAGCAGTTAAAACAATAATTTCTGATAAAGGGTATAATTTTTTTAATTGCTGGCAAAATTCTACACCATTTGCATCCGGAAGTTTAACATCGCAAAAAATCACATCAACATCATTCTGTTCCAACTTTTTTAATGCAATTTTTGCAGTTGAGCTTTCTAAAACTTCAAACCCTTCTAAGCTAATTATACGAGAAAGTAGCGTTCTCAGCTTTTCTTCATCATCTATAATAAGAACCTTTTTCAAGACTATAAATTTTAATTTCTAAAAATGCTTACAAAAATACAAACTATCTTAATCATATTGTTAAAAAGCAAACCTGAAATGAGCCTTACCATTTCTGATGCAATATTAAGAATGAAAATTATGGCAGAGCAAAAGCATGTTGGTTGGGCGAGGCGTGAACAACTGCGACCAAAAAAATTCATTTACTCATAAATTAGTAGCGTACTATTCGCATATTCTTCTTTTAAATCAAATACATTTATTGGAAAGACCTGTTATAAAATATTTAATATTAATTTTGCGGAATATCCAGTTACTTTAAAGCTAGAAATGATTGAAATCAGGAAATACAAAAGGAAAGCAAAGCTGCTGTTAATGGTTTTATTATTAACTTCAGTAAACATACATGCTCAGCTTGACACCTCAAAATCCAACATTAGTTTTACAGGATATACTGAAGTATATTACTCCTACGATTTAAGTCAGCCCGATGATCATAACCGTCCCCAATTTTTTTATAGTCATAGTCGTCACAACGAATTTAATCTGAATCTTGGTTATCTGAAAGCATCCTATAACACACAACGTGTGCGAACCAATCTTGCACTTGCAGCAGGAACCTATATGAATGTCAATTATTCTGCAGAACCCGGTGTGTTAAAAAATATTTATGAAGCAAATACAGGAATAAAATTATCCAAAAAGAAGAATCTATGGGTTGATGCCGGGATTTTTTCTTCTCATATCGGCTTCGAAAGTGCGGTGTCAAAAGATTGCTGGGGATTAACCAGAAGCCTCCTTGCTGAAAATTCTCCTTATTATGAAAGTGGTATTAAATTGACTTTTATTTCTGACAGCAGCAAATGGTTGCTAAGCGCCTTAATTCTTAACGGATGGCAGCACATTCAACGGCCAGCCGGTAACAGCATACCCGCTTTTGGAACACAAGTTACTTTTACACCCAATGCTAAAATCAGTATTAACTACAGTACTTTTATTGGTAATGAAAAGCCTGACACACTGCAACAAATGCGTTACTTTCATAATATTTACGGTATGTTTCATATTAATGACAAATTTCATATTACAGCTGGATTTGATTTTGGAATGGAACAAAAATCAAAAGAAAGTGGTGATTACAACTATTGGTACAGTCCTGTTTTAATTGTTAAAGTGAATTTCAATAGTAAATGGTCCGTTACTGCAAGAGGCGAATATTATTGTGATAAAAATGGAGTAATAATTTCAACCGGAACAAAAAACGGATTTCAAACCTCCGGATACTCCTTAAACCTCGATTACAGAATCAGAGAAAATGCTGTTTGGAGAATTGAAGGCAGAGGGCTTAACAGCATTGATAAAATATTCACGATGAATAAAAAAATCTCCAACGAAAACTACTTTATTACAACATCATTGGCTATCGCTTTTTAATTCGAAATCAGTTGAAAGGAAATCTATCCTGATTTGTCTATTATAAAAAAAAATCCAAGGTGCTATTTTTTGTTTATCCTTACTAATTTTTAAAAAAATGAGCAAGAAACATGGGCATGGTACAAAATTGTCTTAAATTTGATCTGTTAAATTTATACGCTTTACTTCCCGGATATTACAACAAAAAAATATTTTTTGTCTTCCATATTTTTCTAATATTTGCAAAATGAAAACAGTTTTTAAAATAAGCATTTTACTAATTATCATTCTATTTTATAATGGCTGTAAAAGAGATTCAGATATTGTACCCGATAAAATTGATAAGGGCATTTCATTAAAATTAGCTATTAACCATAAAGTGGATGGTGTTCCTTTAATTTTTGATTCCCTAATGTACACCAACGATGCAGGGAATAACTATGAAGTAACTCGTTTAGAATATTATATCTCCAATATCACATTTCATTCATCTACAGGGAAAGATTTTTCTCCCAAAAAAATAGTTTATGTGAATGCACAAACACTTTCTACAAATAACATTACGCTGGACAGTGTTCCCGAAGGGCAATACAATTACATAACCTTGAATATTGGAATTGATACAGCCCATAACACTCCGTACAGTTTACCAAATACAAACGAAAACATTAATATGGCTTGGCCCGACTATATGGGCGGAGGTTATCACTTTATGAAATTCGAAGGAAATTACGTTTATCTTTCTTCTAATGTAGGTTTTTCAGTTCATTTGGGACAAAATTCCAGCCTGGTGACCTGCATCATTAATAATCCTTTTTTAGTTTCTTCCTCTACATCAGAGATAAAACTCTCCATGAATTTGAATGAATGGTTTCGCTCTCCTATCCTTTATGATTTTAATAGTGATGGAAATGCAACCATGGGTGACAAACAAGCAAGAGGAAAAATTGCAGCCAACGGAATAAACGTTTTCTCGATGGAATAATTTTTTGAAATAAATTTAATTGAGTAACAAATCAAAACAACAAAATGAAATCATTCAACTATTCTATCATTTTTGCTCTTGCCTTAATGATCGCATTGGTAGCATCCTGTAGGAAAAAAGAAACGGAAGAGACTCCTGAGCCATTGCCGGAAGCATTAACACCTTATACCTTAAATTGTCCGCCTTACTTTCCACAATTAATAATCCCTGCCGACAATCAATTATCAGTTGAAGGAGTTGAATTAGGCAGAAAATTATATTATGATACTATACTTTCGAATAATGGACGTGCTTGTGCCAATTGTCATACCCAGCAATATGCATTTTCGAATCCAGTTCCTAATTCAATGTCGCATGTAAATTTAGCCTGGAACAATAAATTTTTGTGGAACGGTCTGGTTGAAGGGAAATTAGAAGATATTATGGCTTTTGAAGTAAATGTATTTTTTAATACGGATGTAACAAAGCTCAACAACAGCAGTACTTATCCGACATTATTCAAAAAAATCTTCAATTCAACTAGTATCACTACCCAACAAGTAGCTTACGCTTTGGCACAATTTATAAGAACACAATCAAGTACCAATTCGAAATTTGATAAATATTTGCGTTATGAAACTACACTTTCACCAAATGAAATGAATGGGTTTATTTTGTATAATACCGAAAAAGGCGATTGTTTCCATTGTCATAGCTTAGGACTATTTAATGACAATGCTTATCATAATAATGGTAACGATTCAGTATTTGTTGGTGTAAACAGAGGGCATTACGAAGTAACAGGCAATGCAAATGACATGGGAAAATTTAAAACCCCGACATTACGTAATGTCGAATTAACAGCTCCTTATATGCACGATGGCCGCTTTGCAACATTGGAAGATGTTATTGAACACTATAACTCAGGCGTAAAACAATCTCCGACATTAGATCCTATTTTTTCGAAACCTAATCACTTATTCGGCTTACAGTTGACAAGTCAGGAAAAATCTGATCTGGTAGCATTCCTGAAAACTCTGACCGATAGCACTTTTATTAATAACCCTGCCTTGTCCCATCCTTAAAAATTAATGATATAAATCAGGTTTACAAATCAGTTTAATTGCGTAATTTGTAATAAGGATTTGCGTCATGTCATTCCGACCGAAGCGGAGGAATCTTTATATTTAGAAGCGCGAAAGTCATCCTGAGTTTGTCGAAAGAGTGTGAAAGCCCACACACATGTTTCGACAAACTCAACATGACCTAACAGTTTTAGGTTTGGCCATTTAGAGCAAAGACGAGAAACGAGCAAGGAGATTAAATTGAACCATTGTATAATCGGAAATGATAGTATGAACCTAATTGAAAACGAATAAAAAGATTTTTCGATATCTCTGCTTCAAAGCAGAAAGCTCGAAATTAACAGATCAGCTTTCTAATAAAAATTAAACTTTACTAAACAAAATACAAACTTGGATATTTCTTCTAAAAATATAATTGATCAACATCATCGGATACATGATTACTTGCGTATATCGCTCACTGAAAGGTGCAATTTGCGTTGCGTTTACTGTATGCCCGAAGAAGGGAATTTGCTCAAGGAAAATTCAAAGTACATGAGTAAAGCTGAAATAATTCAGCTGGCAAATGTATTTGTTAGTTTAGGAGTAAAGAAAATCCGATTAACCGGTGGGGAACCATTAATTCGCAAGGATGTTGCTGAAATTATAAAAGAACTCTCTAAACTTCCTGTAGAGCTTGCTATTACAACCAATGGAATTTTAATTGACACCTATTTAAATACATTTATCGAATCAGGATTAAGATCAATTAACGTTAGTCTTGATACGCTGAAAAAAGACAAATTCAACACCATCACACGCAGAAATTATTTTGATAAAGTAATGGCAAATATTCAATTACTGATAAAAAATAATTTTCATGTAAAAATAAATGCAGTAATAATCAAAGGACAAAATGATGATGAACTGATCGATTTTATTGAATTTACAAAAACACAACCTGTTCATTTCCGTTTCATTGAATTTATGCCATTTGATGGAAATAAATGGAATTGGGATAAAGGCGTTTCTTACCAGGACATTTTAAAGTTGACTTCAGAGAAATATGGAAATGAATTGAAACGTTTGGAGGATAAAAAAAATGATACCGCCAAGAGTTTTAAAATTAAAAACTATTTGGGAACATTTGCAGTTATAAGTTCTGTTACCAATCCATTTTGTGATACCTGCAATCGAATTCGACTGACTGCTGATGGAAAAATTAAAAATTGTTTGTTCTCTGATTCTGAAACTGATTTGCTTACTGCATTACGTTCAGGAGAAAATGTACAGCAATTAATTTTAGATTCCATCTGGAATAAAAAAAGAAGCCGGGGCGGCATGGAAACATTTGATCAGCTTTCAAACCCTTTAGAACATGGGAAAAACAGGGCAATGGTCGCTATCGGTGGTTAAACGTCAATCTTTCTCCGTATAGAAAGCGACTAAATTTTAATAATTTTTTTTGACTCAAAATAATATCCTCGTTCATTGCGAGGAACATGCTGCGTTGGCGCAGACATTCAATCCCAAAACAAAGCGTTACTTGGAGATTGATTCGTTTACAGCAATGACGGCACCCTTTTAATTTTTTTTTAGAAACTAAAAATATTTAGATAGTTTTGACAAAAAAATGTTAAATCTCTCATTTACTTAATGAAAATCAATTTTTATATAAAAACAGCGTTCTTCTATTTTGTTCTAATTGCATTTATAGGAACTGTTCTCAGATTGATGCCCATTGTTGATCTTCCTTTTAATTATAAATTTTTATTACATACTCATTCGCATCTTGCATTTTTAGGCTGGGTCTATACCGCACTTTTTGCAGCTTTCGTATCAAGCTTTTTAACAGAAGAGCAACAAACTAATAAATCCTATAAACAACAATTTATTTTAGCCCAGGCAGCCACTATTGGAATGTTATTCTCATTCCCTTTTCAAGGTTATGGAGCTATTTCTATTACATTTTCAACTTTGCATATATTAATTTATTATTGGTTTGCAACCAAATTTTTAAAGGATGTAAAACAGAATATTTTTATTTCAAACACGGTACGAAATTTTATCAAAGCAGCCTTCTTATTTATGATCATTTCTTCCTTAGGACCATTTTCTTTGGGTCCGATAATGGCAAAAACAGGGCAAGGCAGCAGTTTATATTATAATGCCATTTATTTTTATCTGCATTTTCAATATAATGGCTGGTTTACTTTTTCAATATTCGCTTTACTTTTTCATTTATTTGAAATAAAACAAATCCATTACAACAAGCAGTACGCAAAGCTTTTTTTCTGTCTTTTATTCATCGCTTGTATTCCTTCTTATTTTTTATCCGTTTTATGGACGCAACCATCTTCGCTATTTTATGTAATTGCACTTGTTTCGTCTATTTTACAGTTATTCGCATTGCTATATTTTATTTTACTTGTATTAGAATTGAAATCGAAAATTACTAAAACAGTATTCGCCTGGAGTAAATTCTTAGCACTAATAGTCTTGCTTTCATTCTCATTAAAGATCATTTTGCAATTATTTTCAGCCTTTCCATATTTCGCGGATCTGGCATACAAACTTCATGATCTTATTATCGCATATCTTCATTTAGTATTAATTGGGTTCGTAACATTTTTTTTAATGGCCTATTTTATAGAACGAAACCTATTAAAATTGAATGGCTATACAAAAACTGGACTGGCGTTCCTTTTACTCGGATTTTTTGCAATTGAACTTATATTAGTTGCCCAAAGTTCACTGTTTTGGTTGCATTTAGGTTCACTGCCTTATTATTCCTACCTATTGGTTAGCGCAAGTTTAATAACAATTGCAGCTGCTGTTCTGATCTTTTTTAAACATAATGATGCTGATCATGTTTCGAATTAAAAAATAATTCTTACCTTTGATAAAAAATTAGGGACGCCTTTTTTTTTGCCCAATTCTAATAAAAGACAATTTTGTCTTTTATTATTAAAAAAAAAATAAAAATATTAAACAATTAAAAACATTTAAAACATGGAAACACTAACCATTCTTGATGTTACGATCATCGAACCAAGATTAAAACATCCAACAATTTTTGAAAATTTTGACAAATTAGCCCCCGGTGAAGCATTTGTTATTCACAACGATCATGATCCTAAACCACTTTATTATCAATTATTAGGTGAGCGTGGAAATGTTTTTACATGGGAGTACAAAGAAGAAGGTCCCGAATTTTGGAAAGTAAAAATTGCAAAATTAAATACAGGAGAAAAAGAAGCAACTATTGGAGACTTAGTAACCAGCGACTTTCGTAAAGCAGAAGTATTTAAAAAATTCGGATTAGATTTTTGTTGCGGAGGAAAAAAAACCTTGACAAAAGCATGTAAAGAAAAAGGATTAGATGTGGTTCAAATAGAAAAAGAATTACGTGAAATTGATAGTATGTCGATTAATTCATCGCATGATTATAATAACTGGGACATTGGATTTTTAGCTGAATACATTTTAAATACGCACCACAAATACGTTAAACAAGCCATTCCGGTTATCTACGAATACACTCAAAAAGTAGCAAAAGTACACGGGGAGAATCATCCCGAAGCAATAAAAATTGCAGAGAAATTTTTGATGATCTCAGATGAGCTTAATCGTCACATGTGTAAAGAAGAAGATATTTTATTTCCTTACATTAAGCATTTATCTGAAGCAAAAAACAGTGGTATGAAAATAGAGCCTTCACCATTTGGAACTGTCGGCAATCCCATAAATTTAATGGAGCAGGAACATGAACTTGTCGGAGAATTATTTCATGATATTAATGAATTGAGTTTTAATTACACTCCTCCGGTTGATGCTTGTACAACCTACAAATTGTCTTACGCAAAATTGAAAGAATTTGAAGATGATCTTCATCAGCATATTCACTTGGAAAACAATATTCTTTTCCCAAAAGCGGTTAAATTAGAAAAAGAACTTTTATAATTTTTTTATTTTGCCGCAATGGCGCAGGAAATAATAATTTCACTGCGTCATTGCGAGCAACGAAGTAATCTACACAAAACATTGTTTAGAGATAGCTTCATTCCTCGCAATGACGACACAAAGAATTTTTTTGTGAAATTGAATGTTTTATACTAACGAACAGAAAATAAAATGGAAACAACAGCACCTGAATTTTATCAACAACTTTCAATTGAAAAAACAATTGAACTGGATGTAAGAAAAAATCTTGCACAAGGAAACGATCCCTTTCAAGTAATCATGGATGGGATTTCAAAATTACCAGATGGTTTTACATTAAAACTCATCACTACCTTTGAGCCTAAACCTCTTATCAGTATTCTTCGCCAAAAAGGATATACCACACATGTTGTTTATGAAGAAGGAACTGAGTTGGTATTTACCTATTTCAAAAAAGAATTGGATGCAGGTAATTTATCTAAAACGAAAGTAAATACTGCCCCATCAAATAAAGATCAAATTGAACAGCTTTTAAAAAAATATGCAGAAAATATAAAAAGCATAGATGTTCGTGACCTGGAAATGCCTTTACCTATGGTAACCATTTTAAGAGAATTAGAAAAATTGCCTGAAGATATTTTACTTTATGTAAATCATAAAAAGGTTCCGGAATTTCTTTTGCCGGAGCTCCAGGAACGTGGGTATAAATGGATGATAGAAGAAATTGAAGAAGGCAATGTTAAATTATTAATTTATAAATAAAAGCCATTTGTAGTCAAATGACAGGTCAATAAAACAATTATATATGGATCTCATTTCGACCAGAGAAAGAAATCTCATTTTAACACTAATCTTTTGAGATTTCTCCTATGTTTACCCTGAGGATAGCCAAGGGGTCGGAATGACATAACAAAATACATTTCAGTACAAACTCTAAAAAAATTAAAACATATTTTATGCAACTAGCTACTCAAAAAGCTCCACCGGCAAACATAGTGTTACCACACTATGCATTTGCTGCGGTAGCTTTTTTAGTTTTGTTCATTTTGCTTTTTTTTTCTGCTGATTCTTTTATTGGCCACTACTTCAACCCTAAATTACTGACGATTACTCACATTGCCGCATTGGGCTGGGGAACGATGATCATTTTTGGTTCACTTTATCAATTATTGCCGGTCATATTGAATAGTTCGTTGTTCAGCAATCTTTTGGCACAAATCACTTTTTATTTTTGGGGACCTGGACTAATACTACTTGCATTTTCCTTTTGGACCTTCGCCATCGGAATACCTATCCAGATTGCATCTGTTTTATTATTTATTGCTGCAACATTATTTTTAGTGAACATTATTGTAACCGTAACGAAAGCAGAAAAATCAAACATACAGGCCGAATTTATTGTTACAGCAGCTCTTTGGTTTTGGGTAACTGTAACAATCGGAGTATTGATGGCATTTAATTTAACGTATGCATTCTTACCACAAGAACATCTATTTTATTTGAAATTACATGCACATATAGGAATTGCAGGCTGGTTCCTCCTTTTAATCATGGGTGCCGGCTCAAAATTATTACCCATGTTTTTATTATCATCAGGCGTGAACGAAAAAAAACTAACCATCGCTTACTACTTGTTGAACGCAGGAATTATAGGTTTTTTAGTGGATTCTTTATTTTTCAATGGAATTTCAAGAGGAATAATTTACCTGCTAATAGCACTTGCCGGAATTGCTTTCTTTTTCTCTTTTGCTTACGAAGCCTATAAAAAACGTGCACGTAAAAATTTAGATATTGGAATGAAACAATCAATTTATGCATTTCTAATTATTTCTGTTTGCATAATTTTTAGTGTGCTAAATAACTTAACTATTTTTAATTCTGCTGTATTTGCTCAACAAATAACATTGCTATTTGGAATAAGTGTTTTCATTGGATTTATTAGCTTATTGATCATGGGACAAACTTTAAAAATACTTCCATTCATTGTTTGGTTAAATAAATATCAAAAACTTGCCGGAAAAGGAAAAACGCCATTGCCTAAGGATCTGTTCTCAGAAAAAATTGCATATTGGCAATTTCTGTCTTTTATTATTGGCTTTCTTTTACTTCTTTTTGGTATTTTAATTTCAACAGTTATCTTTATACAAATTGCTTCTTTATTATTAATAGCAGCAGCTTTATTATACAATTTCAACGTTTTTAAAATGCTCTTACATAAAACCTCTATTCAACCTTTTCCAAAAAACAATTAACATGCAAGTATATAACGAAGAAAATAAAATTGAAATCGAAGTGTATGATTCATTGAAACGTGTGATGGATCCTGAATTAGGAATTAATATTGTGGATCTGGGATTGATATATAAAATTACTTATACGATTGAAAATGGAATTCATATTACAATGACCCTGTCAACAAAAGGTTGTCCGATGAGTGATGTGATCATGGATCAAATGGATAGTGTTTTAAGCGAGATCTTTCCGGATAAAAAACACCACATTGAATTAGTATGGGAGCCTGTTTGGAACACCAGCTTTGTAACACCCGAAGGAAAAAAAGCCTTGGGCTTAACGTTTTAATTTAGACCAAATGCTAATTCTACATCATTGCGAGGAACATTCTGAGTTGAAGCAGACATTCAATCCATAACAAAGCTTTACTTGGAGATTGCTTCGTCCCTCGCAAAAAATGACGGCAATGCCTGATTTTCTTTGAAAATAATTAGTACACTAATTACCTAATTTTGAATTAAAAAAGATACAATAATAAAACAATGTTTTCAAAAGCCTGTGAATACGCATTAAAAGCAGTACTTTATCTTTCACTCAACAGCAGTGAAGATAGAAAACTGGGCATTAAGGAAATTGCCGAAAAGTTAAATTTACCCAGTCCTTTTCTTGGTAAAATTTTACAAAATCTGGTTCGCCATAAAATTTTGGATTCAACCAAAGGACCAAATGGAGGATTCTATTTTAAGAAAAATTCGAAAAAAATATTCATCATAAAAATTGTAGAAATCATTGATGGCTTGGAATTTTTTGAAAAATGTGGAATGGGATTAAAACATTGCTCCAGCATAAAACCTTGTCCTATACATAATGATTTGATGCCCTATCGTCAAAAATTAAAAGAAATGCTGGAAGAAAAAACAATTGCTGATCTTACACTTGTACTTGCAAGTGGAAAGGCGTTTTTGAAAAATTAATTTATTTTTTTGTTTCTGTCTTTGTTAGCGTTATTTCAACACAAACTCCAAAACATTTTTCTTTTTACTTGCAGATAAAACTATTACATACCGAGAAATAGAACTTTCAACGTCTTAAAATAAAGTGTTATACCAGTTAAACTAGTCCAATTTAAATTACCTCGCTCGTTTCTCATCTCCGCTCGAAATTACATCAGCGCTGTCATTTTGAGCATTCTGCGTTGAAGCAGACACATCGAGATTGTGTTGGGCTAAATTTCGGACTATAATATATTTAGAATTGGTATTATATACATTTTTAAGTATTGATTTCAGAAATATGTTTGACAATACACCCGGAATAAATTCTCTCTGCCGAAAGACAAGCATCAGAATAAGATTTTGCTTCGATTATTACTTCGATTGTATTACCGAAATAATTTATGACAACTTTCCAGCTTTTCATGATTAAAATTGTAAAACAGAGCTAATGCAATGCGCTAGCTCTTAATGATTAAATAAATTATTGGAATTTTTAAGAAATTGAAAGCACAGGAGGTCCCCGTTTTTCATTGCCGAAAAAGAGCTGAAGAAAGTAAAATGTTTGAGAAGAAAAAATAAACTGATTGCTACCTAAATGTATAAGGAAAGTATTTTCAGCAGCACAAAAATAGTGAACCGTTACAATGCCTTTTTGATACTTTTTCCTTTTTGATGGGCGAAGTTTTTTTGAAATTTTTGAATTCTTTATAGTAAAATAATCAGTTGAAGATTTTTCTTTAAGTGTGTTTTCGTATTTATGTAGTTCAGAGAGTTGTTGTAATGCAAATGAATCCCCTGTCTTCGCATTGGTATGTTTATACCCAAAGAATGATAGTAGAATAAATAGGTAAACAAATTTTTTCACATAGTAAAGTTAAGTAAAATTATCGTACTTATCAAGATGGGTTGTAATTGCGGTAAAAGCAAGTATATTATTTATTGATGATAGAATATCAATAGTTTTTGCGCTGTAAAAAAAATCAAACTACGAAGTGTCCGCCTTTGCTGTTGTTATTTCATTTACAAATCTTATACGATTTTTCTTGTTCGCTTGCAGATGAAATAGCCCCTGCAAGAACTCAAAGCAGCAGAACTATTTGATCGTATCAAGATTCAGGTAATAAAGTTTTGCTGCTTGTTCTATTTCATCATCCAAATCGGAATCAATTTTAAAGGAATATAAAGCCCATTTATCATTTGGTTTATATAATTCAAAAATGAACCTCATTGGTTGTCGGTCATATTTTATCATGTAAGAATAAAGTATAAAACTTTCGGAGAATTGCTTTTTGGTTATAAGTTCATAACCATAATACTTGCCTACATAGTCAACAGTATATTTATTCACTTCATTTTTCATAGTTTCAATCCCATCTTTAATTCTGGCAGTCCATGGATTGGTTGCATATATTTCTTCAACTGCTTTGCTCGGATTTTTCGCATATTCTTTGAAGAAAGAATTTATAACATCCTCTGGATTTGATTGTCCACAAATAGTTAGTGATAATAATGTTATTGATGCAAATAAGATTATTTTTTTCATATCTGTTTGTTTTTGTATTTCTTTTTTTGTTAAAGTTGTTTCATCAACAAACATAAATCATTTTTGTTCAATGCAGGATGCAATATTATAGAACAAAAAAATATTGAAATAGACCCAACACTTAATTACTTTAACAACTTCTGCTCTTCCCTTCGATGTACTTCTTCTGTAATTAATTTCAGCTCCCTGCTCATTTGACCTGCAATAGCAGTGTTTTCCTGTGCCCTGCGAATTAAATATGGAATTACAGATTTTACCGGACCATAAGGTAAATACTTGGTAACATTGTATCCGGCATCGGCCAAATTATACGTGATATGGTCACTCATACCAAATAATTGTGAAAAATAAATATTAGGATGATTATTAGGGATCTTTAAACGTTTCATTTCATTGATTACAAACATACTACTTGCTTCATTATGTGTACCTGCACATAAAGTAATGATGTCAATGTTTTCCAGGCAAATAGTAATTCCTTTATCGAAAGCGATGTCGGTGTTTTCTTTCGAAGTTTGAATAGGGGATTTATAACCCATTTCCAGCGCACGTTTGTTTTCTTTTTCGAGATATGCACCACGCACTAATTTAATTCCAATTAAAAACTTCTCTTTCCTCGCAATTGCGATCAGCGATTTCAAATAATCCAATCGATCCCAACGATACATTTGTAAGGTTGTTAAAACAATTGCTTTTTCTTTGTTATAGGTGCGCATCATTTCTTCCGCCATACGATCAATAGCCTCTTGAATCCATGAATGTTCCGCATCAATATATATAGGCACTTTGCTTACGAATGAATTATAACATATATCATTTAAACGGGATTTAGCTTTTGCGAATTCCGCTTGTTCTTCTTCAGTAAGTTTTGCTCCTGAATTTACTTTTTCAAGTAGCGCAAATGGCGCAATACCTGTTACTTTCAAACAAGTATATGGTATTGCAGGGTTATTTTTTGCAAGTTGAATAATGCGTATGATCTCCTCTTTTGTTTTTGTAAAATCTTCTTCTGACTCTTCCCCTTCAACAGAATAATCCAGTATAGAACCAATTTTTGATTTTTGTAATTCTTCTACTACTTTTTTGCTTTCATCCAGATTTTCACCACCACAAAATTGTTTAAAGATGGTTGCTTTGATGACAGATCCAATAGGAAGTCCAATTTTTATGGCAAAGAGTGTCAGTTTCGAACCAATATTTACTAATCTTGGGTTTCCCATCAACTTAAAAAGCCAGCTGGTTTTATTTAATTGTTTATCATCTTTGCCTGAAAACGCTTTTTTAGTATCATCAAAAGACACTACCTGTGCTTGTTCTAAAATATCATTCATAATCTATTATTTATTTATTTCATTTGGAACTGTTCATTCCCGAATTGTTTATAATTGTATTCACGAACTTCCTGTTTCGTAATATTCCCTTTGTCAGTAAATCCTCTTTTCAAACCCGGGCAAATTTTCACATTATTTTTTTTCACTGCTTACTCCAAATAATACTTCTTTGGAAGAATCAGAAATAGTAATGTTTTGAATCTCACCTATTCTTGGATCAAATGCGCTACAAATATTGCGAATATAATCACGCCCTTCCTTTCTTATTTTTATAGAATTATCAGAAATTTTCAACCATTTGCATTTTTCAAATTTTCTTATTCTATTAATGCCCGTTAGCATAAGGGCTTTTTCTTCTTCTGAATTTCCCCAGGTGGTTTTAAATTTACATTGAAGGTTGAGGATGTGTTTTCGGATTATAAAATCTTCCTTATTTAAAAAACACCCATTCGCAACCGGTAATTTTTTTTTGTCAATTGAATGATAATAAGCCTTGATGGTTCGTTCATTTTGAACCGATGCATACCCTGCATCACTTATAGCAGAAACGCCCAAACCAACCACTATTGCACCGGCTTGAGAAGAATACCCCATTATGTTTCTGTGCAAAGAATTTGTTTTAAAAGCAGAATATAATACATCTGTTTTTTGGACAAACTGGTTCATTCCAATATCAATATATCCCGATTCCAAAAGCATATTTTTGTATATTTTCAGAAACATTTTTTTTTCAGGTTCTAATGGTAAATACCTCTCATAACTTTGCTGAGCCTTATTTTTTACAGGAGCATGAATATATTCATTTAAGCTAATTCGTTCAGGTTTCAATTCCCTTATTTTATAAATAGTATCGATAATTGTTTTCCTGGTTTGATGTGGCAAGCCGAATAATAGCTCAAAACAAATAGATCTATACCCGATCAACCTTGCAGCTTTTGTAATTTTTAGAATGTCTTCAAATGTCTGAATTTGATTAATCGCATTTTGCACCCGGGGATCAAAATCCTGTATCCCAATATTAATAGATGTAAAACCCAATTTATTTAATTCAATTAAATGTTCTTTCGTAGTACTGTTTATTTGCATTTCAAATGTCATTATTGCATTTGTATCAATTTCAGCTTTTGAAAATATTTCCACTAAAAGTTTTTTCAAATTTTCAGAACTAAAAAATGTAGGGGAGCCTCCGCCCAAATGAAGTTGTTTAATATGTGGTTTTTTTTCGAGTAATTTACAGTATAGCTTCCATTCATTTATTAAATGTTCAATATATGGTTCTTCTACATTGTGATTTTTGGTAGTATGAGCATTAAAACAGCAAAATGCACATTTGCTTTCGCAAAAAGGAAGATGAATGTATAAGCTTATGCCCTGATTTGATTTATTCTGATTAAATACCTTTTTCACTAAAGCTTCCCAAGCTTTTTGATTGCCGGATTTATTTGTATCGTTCCAATATGGAACCGAAGGATAGCTGCAATATCCTGCATCAACGTCAGACTCAATGATATAAACACTACTCCTCATTTATCGCTAATTAATTCCCCAACGAAATTTTCGACAATTTTTTGACATCATTTATTTTCAAAGTGCGATTTTCAATTGAAACAATTTTATTTTGCGAAAATTCTGATAGCAATTTATAAATATAATTTTTTGTTGTTCCGATAATATTTGCCAGATCCTTTATTGAATAACTAATTGTTAAGCTGTTGGTCTGGTTACCACTTTTATGTGAAAGCAATAATAATACTTCAGCCAACTGTTCTTTTATTCCTTTTTGAGCAATGCTAACCATTCGTTTTTCAATATAATCAATACGTTCGCACAGAAGCTTGATCATTTCAATTGAAATTTCAGGTTTCTTTTTTACGATAGTATCAATATCATTTTTAGAGATTAAACAAATTTTTGTTGATTCTACCGCCATTACCGAATAGGAGTAAACATCTTTATTTATAAAAGAATCAACACCCAATAGATCACCGGGTTTAGCAAACCAAAAAATAAAGTCTTCTTTATTTTTTTTTGTTTGAAATACTTTCGCAATACCTTCTTTAATACAGACAATCCCATTAAACACTTCCCCTTGCTTAATAATAATTTTATTTCTTGAAAATGTTATTTGTTTTTTTTCACTAAAAAAAGTATCCAAATCGTTGCTGGGGCAATTTTTAAAAATAGAAGTTTTTTTATGAACACATTTACTGCAGGATATATTGTTATCGTCTTTCATGGTCATTCTACATTACATTTAACCTGTTGAAAATGGTAAAATAAAGTGGTGTAAAGGTAGTTCAGGCTGGTTTCTTAAAACAATGACATGAATCATGAACATATTGTTGGTAAACAGAAGGCCTTTGAAATGTTATTCAGTGATATTTGCGATATGTAAAAGCTTGGGGATACTGGCTATTTTTATACGTTTTCCGATAAGTTTGATTACACGATCTCGATTAAATTCCGATAAAATACGGATACAGGTTTCGGTAGATGTGCCGGCTATGTTTGCAATTTCTTCTCTCGTAAGCGTTGTGTTAATGGTTCCGGTAATACTATCCGTCCCATAATATTCCTTTAGCATTAACAAAGCTTCAGCAATACGCTCTCTAACATGTTTTTGAGCCATATTCAAAATCATTTGCTCAGCTATTCGTAAATCCTTGGAGAGTAATTTTATTGTTTGCATTGAAAATTTCGAATTGTGATCCAATAATTCTTCTATGATATTTTTGGGAAAAGAACAAACTATTGTTTCTTCTATTGCAGAGGCTGAAGCGAAATAATTTTCCCCACTAAGAAGTGCCCTGTATCCTATCAAATCGCTTTTCTTTGCGAAACGAACGATTTGCTCTTTTCCATCATCCCCCAATTTGAAAATTTTTACTTTTCCGGAATAAATACAGAATAAATTTTGTGGTTGATGTCCTTCATAAAAAATAACCTGCCCTTTTTTATATATATTATGAACCTTATTATCAGAAAGACTTGCTTCTTCGGCAGAATTTGTTGAACAAAACATGGAAACATTGAATGCTTCACAATCAGAGCACCGAGGAACTTCAATTTTTTTTATTTTCTTTGCCATTGTCAAATTCGTTAATTACTATGCAAAGTAAATTAGAATCAAGGCTAAAAAAGATGATATTACTCATGTTTTAATATATTCTTAATGTTGAATTTTAAAACGAAATTTATTTAATAGAGAAAAGCAAGTAGTAATTGAATTTGATCTTCTGTATTCGTGCTTATTTTAATATAAATACCATTGGTTGATATAGCATGTACAGGTATTTCTTTTCTTTCTTGCTCTCTCAAAAAAAGTGAGTTGGATGCCTTCAGTATTATTGGCAAACAAAATAATCTATTTATTTGAAACCTAAAATAATGGAAAAAACACTCAACAAAAATAATGATACTGCTATTCGAAATACGATATTATATGAATATTGTTCTGAAGAGTGGCATCCGATTATTGATCACAACCAGATTATTTTAAATAAAAAAAAAGGAGAATTGATATTCTCTACAGGCGAACAAGTAAAAGGAATTTATATAATTATTAATGGGAAAGTTAAAGTAGTTTCTCCTTCTTTTAACAATGAAGAACATATACACCGGCTTACGGGAGATGGTAAAATATTAGGACATAGAGGTTTTTCTGCCCAATACTATCCCATTTCGGCTATTGCACTTACTGATTTAACTATTGTTTTTGTTCCAAATGAGATTTTCAAAATTTTAATTAAAACAAATCCATCTTTAAGTTTCTATATGATCGAATTTTTTGCAGAGGATCTGAGGCAATCTGAAGAAAGGATGAAAAACTTAATGTATTCTGATGTTAAAAATCGTATTGCTAAAGTTCTATTAACATTGATCGATTCATTTGGATACGATGAAAAGGAACTGAATAAATTAAGCTATAGTTTATCCCGAAAAGATTTCGCAAGTATGGCTGGCGTTACTTATGAAACTGTGATTCGAACCTTAAAAGACTTTCAGGATAAAAAGTTCATTAAACTGGAAGGAAAAGAAATTTTCATTATCAATCTAAATAGTCTTAGAGATTTCGTTTTTTCTAAATAAGAGAATTCACTAATCGTAATTAATTCCGAATTAAAAAAAACAAAAAACATACTGCACAAGACAATATGTTTTCTAACACAAACTGACAAATAAAACTGTTTTTTATTTCAGAAAATTCGGTTTAAAGGTAATCATCACATAAGCCCAATTGCTTGTTTGGTCAGTACGTCCGTCACCTTTCCAATCTTTTACATTTTTAATTATTCCAATTGTTTCTGTTGGTAAAAAGTGAGAATAACCAGCAGTAATATTTACCCCACCGGGTAAAGTATAACCAAAAGTTAAATCAAATTCTGTTCCTAATGATGCACTCATTGCAGTAATTTTACCTGAGCTGATGGTTGCTTTACTATCCAATACATCAGCTGCAGCCATAAATTCATGAACATCTAATGCGACATTCCATTTTTCTGTCTTGTATTTTAAACGTAAGATAATATCTTGTAATCCAACATTGTTTAAGTGATTACCCACATAAAAATAATCCATGTACCCATTGAATTTATGATTCGTTCCGAATACAGGATTGAATGAATGATTAACATCTTTGTATGCTGTATTTGTATCTGTCTGGCTTTGGCCGGATTGATATTCGTAACCTAAACCAACCGTAAATTTTTCTTTTAAGGTATATGCCAGATCAAACCCTCCCAACAAAGCAGCAACTTTTTTTGGTTTCCCTTTACTATTCAATGTAAGATCATCTCCGGCTTGATAATAAAAATTTAAGCCTGCGAATAAAGGTTTTGTTTTATATTCAATTCTTGTACCTGCGGTAGTAATGTATCTTGTACTATTAACAGAGACTGGAGATTGCTGACCAACATTCAATGCCAATAAACTGATGTTTAAACTTTTAATTTGCTTGTTTAACCATAAGTATTGCATTTCTTTATAACTTTTTGCAACAGAGTAGCTTGTACCAACCGTAGATGTGGCGTTTTGATTGTATGCTATTCCGGCATGAACAATAAAGGTGCTATCCATAAATTTAAAAACAAATGCGTCATGACTTCTTGCCTGTTGTGCCCAACCAACTGCTCCTAATATTCTTTCGTCATCATAACTTATTTCCTGACGCCCCAATTTCATTGAAATTTTTGCATTAAAAGAATATTCTGCCCATCCTTCATGTAAACCAAATGATCCTCCTCCATCGCCCAAATTTAATTGTGATTGATTCCCCCATACTCTCACATCCTGAAGTACAATTCCTGTTTTAAATTTATCTGCTTTATATCCAAAATTTAACCGGGTACGTTGAATAATAAATTGTGCTGATTTTTGAAGAGTATCTGCGGGAGATCCGAAACCGTGCAGATATTCAAAACGTGGGCGGAGTTCGCCTGTTAAAGTCATTTGAGCAATAGCTGCGGATGAGGAAATTAGCGTTGCTATCAGTAACCCTAACGGTTTTAATGCTGTTTTCATAGTTATTAATTTATAAATTACATTTTGTTTTTAAAATAGAGTAACCCTTTTAAATGAGTAATCTTAATGATCATAACGTTCTCTGTATTTTTTCGAATCTTCCTTCCGTTTCTGTATCTCTTCAGGGCTAAGTTTCCCGAGATACCATTTATGCATCTCGCTGTTTAAAATTTCATTCAACGTTTTCTCCACTTTATCAGCAGCTTCTGTTTTCCCGTTTTTTCTTGATTTTTCAAGCAAATCCTGTATTTCCGGGATCAATTCAGTATAAAATCTTTCAGCAACTTCAAAGTTACCGTGCCATTGCGTATAATCAGGTCCCATCATAGATGCACCCATTCTTGCCCTGCGACCTTCATGATGCCAAAGGTAGTAATACGTCCATTCAATTTTTTCATCAAAATCCAGAGCGGTTAATAAACCTTCCGATTTAAGTTGATTATAAATTTTGGTAGCCGGAATTCCAAATTTATCATTGTACAAGTTCACCTCATTATCATACTGTTTATAAAAATTTGCAACATAGTTAGCGGTATGGCATTGAGAGCATACATTCTGCATTTGGGATCTCCGTTGGTCAGCAGTTAAAAACCCGTCAGGTAAAGGTTTTCCAGCTTTTTCAAATTTACTTTTCATAGCAAGATCTATTTTTTGTGAAACGGGTGGGCGTAAAGTCCAGCTAATTCTATCACCAACATCATGAGTAATCTTCATGGTTGGAGTGGCACTGATATGACATGTGGCACAAGTAGGAGCAGCCGTATAATCGACACCTACAACCCATTTATCAGATGCAAGGTTCATTTTATCTTTATGCGCCCGGAAATTTACGCCATGTTTTGACTCGTTATAAATTTCTGCCTGAGGATGATCGGGTCCCATGTGACATTTACCGCAATTTTCCGGTTGACGGGCCTGTTCCTTAGAAAATGTATGTCTGTTATGACAGGCCGCACATGAACCTTTTGATCCATCTAAGTTTATTCTGCCAATACCTGTGTTTGGCCATGTTTTAGGATCAAACAAAGGGATGCCATTTGTATCTAGTTTTGTAAGTCCGTTTGCATCTTTTAAAAGTTCAACTTTGGAACCATGGCATTGCCAGCATCCACTTGCAGCAGCAGGATTGGCACCGTTGTTATAACTTGAATGTCCTTCCACTACTTCCGCTAAAACATTATCCAATGAACCCATTATCACCCCCGCATCCGCATGGTGACTTTTAGCAAATTGTGTAGTTTCCTCTTTGTGGCACATTCCACAATCTTTTGGTGTTACGATTGTAGCAATGTGTTCGCCATGATGATCAAATCCATCTATATCACTTTTTCCTGCATTATGACAATCTAGGCAGGTTACGCCTTCTTTAGAATGTCTGCTTTCTCGCCATTGCTCAACAATAGCTTTTCCATTTCCTGTTTTTTGATGACATTCAATGCATTTTGCGCTGGGGTCAGCTTCGCTGGAACCTGGTCTGCTTGTAAATGAAAATGCAAATACTGTGATAATAGTAATTCCTAAAAAACTGATGATACTCTTCTTATTTAATTGTGTTTTCATAGATTAAATTTTTTAAAAATAAATAAATGTTATTCCGGCAATGCAAAAAAATTGTTTTAAAGCATTAAAGCTCTTCAATACTTTTGTTGGACAAAATTATTTCTAGTTAATAAAACCTGCAACTATTTTAGCGTGCTATTTGGCATTTGCGCACATGTATTTTCGCAACTTTAATTTATGGTATTGCATTTATATAAACTAATGTGTTAAAAAGTTATTTTTTTTAATAAAACATCAAACATTCAAACAGTTTTTATTTCATTTGAATCAAATCTTTTGTAACTTCTATTATTTCGATAAACCACCTAGCAAATTAATTCACAATTATAATAGACTATATATAAGTTAAAACGGTACAAAATATTATTTTTTCTAAAAAAGGATTCATCCAGAAGGTCATTGTAAGACACATTCTGCGTTGAAGCAGACACTCAATCTTTCATCAATCATTGTGAGATTGCTACGCTTAAGAAGTCTCGCAATGATGCCCCAGATAAGCATTCAATTATTTTAATAAACTAACTTGTATAATTCTAATTTAATAACACTGGGAATAATTTGCCTTTAAATTTCAATTATGACATATCGCATTTATATTGATTGCAATATTGCATATTTACTTTTTAGTATATATTATTTATGACATGTAACATATTTTAAAAAATTAATTCAATCATTTTTTAAACTACTCTTCCTTTTAGGTTTGTATAGAAAATTAGGAAATAATAATCGATATGAAAATAAAAAACAATTCACAAAGTATAAGACTAATCTTAGGATTTCCTTTAATGACAATAGTTCATTGCACGCTATTGCTCAGAAATTCAAACCATCCGAAAAAATGTACGGACTGTGTTTTGGAGATTTATATTACAAACCTGTATGCGATACAACGGCTGGAGCATTTAATAGATACGGTTCAAGGAAATGACAAATTTTCCAGTTATAATGATAAAAGAGAAAAGCCGGTCGGATAGGACCTAGCAACTATAGGCAGTCCTCCTTATGAACGAAGTGCGGATATGATTCCACGACTAATATTTATTATTTTGTTTTTGCATTATATGATTCTAAACAACATTTTTAAAGTAAAACGTTAAATAAACGGTTGTTAATCCATTATTATATGTTTTATCTCATATTATGACCTAATCTAACTCATAGTTTATTTTTTTTTTAGCTTTTAAATTTGTCAAAAAATAATTTTCAAAAAACCAAAAACATACCTCATGAAACAGAAACTGATAATCCTAATTAGCCTTGTTTTATTTTCGTTTTCCGGAATAGCGCAGGATGGTCAAACTATTTTTACAACCAGATGCGCTGCATGCCACACAATAGGCAACGGACGTTTAGTTGGACCGGATCTTAAAGGTGTAAATAAAAAATACAACTTTAAGTACCTCATAAAATGGATCAAATCTTCACAAACGGTTATCGCAACTGATGCAAAAGCAAAAGCACTATTTGAAGAATATAATTCAATTGTAATGCCTGACTTTTTGGATTTAAAGGATAGCGATATAAAAGGAATCGTAGATTATATTAAAACTCAAAGTGGTGAGGCAACAACAGCAAGTGTTTCAACAGCACCAACAGAAGATAAAAAAAATACAACACCGGAAGTTTTGGCAAGTTCTTTAACACCTCAAAGCACAGAAGCAGCTCCAATAGAAGCAAAACAGGACTTAAATACTGCTTCAACAACTAATAATTCTGCTACGGCAGCACCTGCTGTAAAAATAGCTGCCGCTTCTCTTATTGGAGAAAATTCATCAGAATCCCCTATCACCTTAATATTAACATCAGTTACATTATTGTTGTTAGTAGTGGTTATGTTTATGGCTTTAAGGATCTTCATTGTTATCAGATCAATGGATAAAGAGAATTCGGCAAATTAGTTTGTCTAAATAATATTTTACGCTAAAAAACAAATCAATAAAATATGGAAAGAAGAAAATTTATACGTAATGTTTCCCTGGCCGCAATGGGGACAATTGTTTTATCTCAATTAGAAGCAAAGGGATTCAGCAAAGCATTTGCATTTTTTGATCCGGTTGATGTAAAAAACCCTCTTGCTGCTTATCCTAATCGCGATTGGGAAAAAACGTATCGCGACCTGTGGAAACATGAAAGTGAATTTACTTTCCTGTGTGCACCAAACGATACACATAATTGTTTGTTGAAAGCACATGTAAAAAATGATACAATCGTACGTATTGCACCAAGTTATGGGTTTTCTCATGCTGAAGATCTGCAGGGCAATAAAGCATCCGCCAGATGGGAGCCCCGATGCTGCCAAAAAGGATTGGCGCTACATAGAAGATTTTATGGCGACAGAAGGGTTAAATCTCCCGTTGCCCGTGAAGGTTTTTTGCTTTGGGTCAAAGATGGTTTCCCAAGAGAATCAAATGGTAAAGCTCCTGCAAAATATTTTGAAGGAAGAGGGAAAGAACCATTTGTAAAAATTACCTGGGACGAAGCGTCAGAATTAACAGCTAAAGTATTGCATAATATTGCCAGCACCTATAATGGCAAAAAAGGGCAGCAATTGTTGGAAGAACAAGGGTACGCTAAAGAAATGGTGGAAGCCACCCATGGAAAAGGCGTACAAGTTTTAAAACACAGAGGCGGAATGGCTGCATTAGGTGTTACCAGAATCTTTGGTATGAATCGGTTTGCAAATTCACTTGCCTTGCTTGATGCAAAAATAAGTAAATGCAAACCTGATGAAGCAAAAGGCGCAAGAGCCTGGGATAGTTATGCATGGCATACAGATTTACCTCCGGGACATGCTATGGTAACCGGTCAGCAAGCAATGGATTACGATTTGGTTTGTGTTGAACATTCCGACAACATAATTGTTTGGGGGATGAACTGGATCACTACAAAAATGCCGGATGCACATTGGCTCACTGAAGCCAGAATGAAAGGAGCAAAAGTTACCGTGATTGCTTGTGAATACAGTGCAACTGCAAACAAAGCAGATAATGTACTTATTGTTCGCCCAGGTGTAACACCTGCTTTAGCATTAGGTTTTACACATGTCATCATCAATGAAAATTTATTTGATGCTGAATACGTGAAAAAATTCACGGATATGCCATTCCTGGTTAGAATGGACAATAACGAGTTTTTAAAACCGACTGAAGTAATAAAAGATTATCAGAATAAAGACATCGTGGATTATATCCATGTGATGAAGGCTGACGAAAAACCAACTCCTATGCTTAAACAAGGAGGTACTTATGTTTCTGAAAAAGACAGAAAAGAGTGGGGTGATTTTATGGTTTGGGATGAAAAATCAAATGCTGTTACGCCAATTTGCCGTGATGATTATGGTAAAAAGATGAATGAAAAAGGAATTTTCCCTTCCCTGGAAGGAAAGTTTAAAGTAACATTAACAGATGGAACAGTAGTTGAAGTCAGGACCGTTTTCGATTTAATAAAACAATATGTTAACGAAAACTTCACACCGGAAATCGTTTCTGAATTAACCTGGGCACCCATTGAAGGAATTAAATCCATTGCAAGGGGTATTGCTAAACATTCCGGAAAAACCTTATTCGCAATGGGGATGGGACCAAACCAGATGTTCAACAATGCACTAAAAGACAGAACAGTTCTATTACTTGCATCCTTAACAAAAAACATTGGAAGAGTTGGTGGTAACGTGGGTAGTTTCTCAGGGAATTATCGTGCTGCGTATTTCAGCGGACTCCCTTCTTACATTCTGGAAAACCCTTTCAATATCCAAATGGAAGAGGGAAAACCTGCCGATGTTAAAAAATATTTCTCCTACGAATCAGCTCATTTTTTCAATAATAGCGATCGTATGCTTAAAGTGGGTAACAAAGTGCTGACAGGAGATACTCACATGCCAACACCTACTAAATCTATTATGGTTTCCAATGGTAATTCACTATTGGCAAATAATAAAGGACACTATGAAGCGGTTGTTAATGCCTATCCAAAAGTAGAATTTATTGGCGTATTTGACTGGTGGTGGACAGGTTCTTGCGAATATGCTGATATTGTTTTTGGTGTTGATTCCTGGGGTGAATTCAAATCACCGGATGCTACCATGTCGGTAACAAATCCATTCCTGTATATTTACCCTAGAACTCCTTTAGCAAGAATATATGACACCAAAGGTGATTTGGAAGCTATTGCCGGTATTGCAAAAGCAATGGGGAAACTAATTGATGAACCCAGGTTCACTGACTATTTCAAGTTTATGCATGAAGGAAAACCCGAAGTGTATCTACAACGGGTTTTTGATTTAAGTCCTGCAACAAAAGGGTACAATGTGTTGGAAACAGAAGCAAAAGCCAAACAAGGTATTCCCGCATTATTGATGTCGAGAACATATCCTAAACACAGCGGTTATGAGCAAGTGGCAGAAGAAAAACAATGGTATACAAAAACAGGACGATTAGAATTTTACAGAGATGAAGCAGAATTTTTGGCCGCAGGCGAAAATTTACCTGTTCACAGAGAGCCTATTGACTCCACTCCTTATGAACCAAACGTAATTGTTTCAAATCCCCACCCATCTATCAAACCTGCATCACCAGAGAGTTATGGTGTTTCAAGAGATAACATGTCAGGTGATGTTCGCCAGGGAAGAAACGTTGTAAAATCCTGGAGCGATGAGAAATTAACCAAGCATCCATTGAATGCAGCGGATAAAAATTATAGATTTGTTTTCCATACTCCAAAATACCGGCACGGAGCACATACCACCCCTGTAGATACCGATATTGTTGCCGTTTGGTTTGGCCCGTTTGGCGACATGCACAGAGCAGATAAACGTACACCATTCGTTACCGAAATGTATGTGGATATAAACCCGAACGATGCGAAGGCTCTTGGTGTTGAGGATGGCGATTATGTACATATAGATGCTGATCCGGAGGATCGTCCTTTCCGGGGATGGCAAGGAAAAAAAGATTCAGATGCATATGAACTATCCCGTTTATTGTGCCGTGCCAGATATTATCCCGGAACACCAATTGGAGTTCTGAGAATGTGGCACAACGCTTATGGATCTACTTACGGCTCTGTCAAAGCTTCGAAAAATAATCCAACAGGATTAGCAAAAAATGAAAAGACAGGTTATCAATCTTTATTCAGAACCGGATCACACCAAAGCTGCACAAGAGCTTGGTTAAACCCAACACTCTTGACCGATTCTTTGGTGCGAAAAAATCATTTCGGACAAATGATGGGCAAAGGATTTGAACTGGATGTGCATGGAGCAACAGGAGCACCAAGAGAATCATTTGTGAAAGTAACTTTTGCAGAAAAAGGCGGACTTGACGGAAAAGGATTATGGGAAGGTGCAGAAAAAGGAATACGCCCAACGTACGAAAGTGATGAATTGAAAAAATTCATGAAAGGCGGATATTATAAAGCATAATATTTAAAAACTTAAGAACGGTAATATATAAAAATATTTAAAAAAATAAGATCATTATGGCAACAGTAAAAAATTGGCAACTAAAGAAGGATATGAAATATCCCTATGATGAAAGTCGCCCAAACAAACAAATAGCATATGTTTTTGATACCAACAAATGTATTGCGTGTCAAACATGCACAGTTGCTTGTAAAACTACCTGGACCTCCGGAAAGGGCGAAGAAACAATGTTTTTCAACAATGTGGAAACAAAACCTTATGGAGGCTATCCATTAAAATGGGATTTGAATACTCTTAAAATGATGGGCGAACAATCCTGGGACAAAGCAACAGGAGCTTATAAAGGCAAAACAATTTTTGATGATACAAAAGGAGAAAATGTGAATGGATGGAGACCAGCAGAAAGAGACTATGCATTCCCCAACATGGGTGAAGATGAGTGTTCGGCTAATGTAAACAAAGGTGCGTTCTTCAGTGGAATTCATGATACCTGGATGTTTTATCTGGCACGCATTTGCAATCATTGCACGTATCCTGGCTGTTTAGCGGCTTGTCCGAGAAAAGCAATTTACAAAAGACCCGAAGATGGAATCGTACTGATAGATGAATCTCGCTGCAGAGGATACAAAGAATGTGTCAAAGCTTGCCCGTATAAAAAAACATTTTTTAATATGGTAACCCGCACTTCTGAAAAGTGTATCGGCTGTTATCCTTTGATCGAACAGGGGGAACAACCACGTTGTGTTCAAACATGCATCGGAAAAATAAGGATGCAAGGCTTTTTGAGCAAACCGGGAGAAGCAAAAGCAGACAACCCGATCGACCAAATTGTTCACATCAAAAAAATTGCCTTACCACTGTATCCTCAATATGGTACAGAACCAAATGTATATTACATTCCGCCAATTCATGTGCCAACAGATTTCTTGCACCAGATGTTTGGTCCCGGAGTTGACAAAGCAGTTGAGATGTATAAAAATCTTAAAAATGATCCGGATCTGCTTGCTGCATTTCTATTGTTCGGCAATACACCAAAAACAATTCATCATTATAAAAGAGAAGGTGATTTCACCGTAGGATATAATGAAGCCGGAGAAGTGCTTACAAAAGTTCCAATGACTGAACCTGTTTATGTAAGACCTTATGATGATAAGGACCATGGAACATTCAGACATAATACTCCCTAGGAAATAAAAATTAATTAAAAAAAATTGATACTTATTTAAAAAAATAAAAATGAAGAAAACAATTTTTATTGCTGCAATATCAGCACTTTCAGTGAGTTTGACAAGCGCACAGCCTGTTGCAATTATAATAAAATCAGAGAAGGTGACCGGCATCCCATTGCGTGAAGTAAATAACGCCACATGGAACACAGCAACAGCATTTACTATTCCCGTGTTTCCACAAAACATTACTACTCCAATGTTAACTGCTCCCTCAGTAAAAAATTTAAAAGTAAAATCCATAAATGATGGAACTACTGTAGCTTTTTTATTGGAGTGGACCGATTCAACAAAAGATATTATTGTTGATGCAGATAAGTTCTGTGATCAGGTAGCAATTCAATTACCGATGCATCCTGATACTCTTCCGATTTTTATGATGGGTAATAAAAAAGGGCGCGTACATATTATTCACTGGAAAGGAATATGGCAAAATGATATTGAAAACGGATTCCGCGATGTGAAAGATGCGTATCCGAATTACTGGGCAGATATTTATCCGATGGCCGAAAAACAAGGTGATGGAACCAATGGAAAATTTGCGAAAGATATTTCGGCACTTGATTATTCAAAAGGTAAAGGGAAAAATTTTATGCCTGCTTCTTATGCCGGAAACCCCATGTCGATCTTTGACAGAAAAGAACCATCAGAAGAATGTATGGCAGAAGGGTTTGGAACACTCACTACACAAACTAATCAAAATGCAACGGCATGGGGCGTTTGGGAAAATAATACCTGGAAAGTAATTTTTACCCGCCCGCTTGTTTCCAGCGACAAAGATGATGCCCCATTAACAGCTCCAACAAAAATTGCCTTCGCAATATGGAACGGACATTTTGATAATATAAGCGGAAAAAAACATTACACTCAATGGATTGATTTTATCACTCAAAAATAAAAAAAAATGAAAACTGTAATTGACAACAATTTAGTAAAAGCCGATTTGTTCAAAATACTGAGCATGGGCTTTTCTTACCCAAATCAGGAAAAATGTGATGATATGGAGTCTATCATTTTTGATCTGTTAAAAGATGCTGATCTGGATTTAGAAATTCAGGAGCAACTAAAATCCATTCAAAAAAATATTGATTACAAAGAAATTCTAAGAGAATATTCCAGAATATTTTTAAAAGGAACAATCCCGACAACGGAAACCGCGGTTTGTGCAAAAATGAACTGTGTTGCTGATGTAGCAGGATTTTACAAGGCATTTGGCATGAATGCGAAAAGCGGTGATAGTCCCGACACGATAATCTATCAATTGGAATTTGCTTCCTTGCTCCTGGTAAAAATGGCTCTGGCTAAAGATGAAGAACACTCTTTTATTGTTCATGATGCCTACCAAAAATTCATGAATGATCATCTAAAAGAGTTTGCTGAAAAATTTCAGGAAAAATTACAAAGCGCTGGCCCGATTGAATTTTACAATGGACTATCGAATTTATTAATTTCAATCACTAAAAAACAAAACTAAAATGAATACTTTAATAACGATAATCGGAATTTTTGGCCTTGGTGGCAGTGAACTGGTAATTATTGGAATTATCATACTCTTACTTTTTGGAGGAAAAAAAATCCCACAACTTATGAAAGGCTTAGGACAAGGCATTAATGAATTTAAAAAAAGTTCGAAAGGCGAAACGCTTGAAGTAAACAACGATCTACAAAAAAAAGATTAAATAATGCTCCTGGATAATTTCAACCGTGTTCATGATTACCTGCGGATATCTCTTACTGATAAATGCAATTTACGATGCACCTATTGCAATCCCAATGATTTACCCAAAGGGATTTTTGCAAATGCCCCCCGCATGACTGCGGACGAAATTGATCAGATCGTTTCTGTTTTTGTGAGATCCGGAGTAAAAAAAATTCGGCTTACCGGTGGAGAACCGCTGGTAAGAAAAGATGCAAAAGAAATTATTCAACGCCTTTCAAAGTATCCGATTGAACTTGCCATTACTACCAATGGAGTTTATGTTGACGAATTTATTGAAACATTCAAAGAGGCAGGGTTAAGATCAGTGAATGTTAGTTTGGATTCCCTGAACAGGGGCAAGTATTTTTCGATAACACAACGCGATGTTTTTGATCGTGTGCAGAACAATATAAATTTATTATTGGCGAACGATTTTCATGTAAAAGTGAATGTTGTACTGATGAAAAATATAAATGATACCGAAATTCTTGATTTCATTAATTGGACCAAAGAGCTACCGGTACATGTTCGTTTTATTGAGTTTATGCCTTTTATAGGAAACAAATGGAGTAGTGAAAAAGTAATTACACATCAACAAATACTGGATATTATTTCTTCGAAATATCATTTCATAAAATTATTGAACGAAAAAAATGATACTGCCAAAAAATATTTTGTTCCGAAACATCAGGGCTCTTTTGCGATCATAAGTACCATGAGTGATCCTTTTTGCAGTGGTTGCAATCGAATGCGCCTTACCGCTGATGGTAAAATGTATAATTGCCTTTTCGCAAAAAATGAAACAGATCTGCTCTGTTCATTACGTCAGGGAAAAGATATAGAACCTCTCATACAAGAATGTGTTAAGGGGAAATCCCTTATGCTTGGCGGAAATAATGAAGAAGAAAACTGGGGGAACCAAACCGGTGAATCGCATGAAAGAACCATGATAAGCATTGGTGGATAAATTTTTATTAATTTCACATTATCATGTTATCCGTAGAAAAAGCAAAACAAGCAGTTATTGAAAACGTAAGTTTATTATCAGTCGAAAACATTCCGATTGAAAAATCTTATGGCTATGTTCTTGCCGAAGATATCTATTCTCCTCTGGCACTCCCTCCATTTAATCAATCTGCAATGGATGGTTATGCTTTTATTTTCGATGACCTTAAAAATAAATTGCCACTAAAAATTATTGCTGAAGTGGCTGCAGGAAATCAGTATAAGGAAACATTAAGATCAGGTGATGCTATTCGGATATTTACAGGAGCTCCTGTTCCCTTGGGCGCAGACTGTATCGTTATGCAGGAAAAAGTGAGAGTCGAAATAAATCTTTTACATATACTTGATACAACCTTAAACCCTTATTCGAACATTCGACTTAAAGGATCGCAAATAGAAAAAGAGGAATTAGCGCTATCAAAAGGCACAAAGGTCACAGCCGCTACCATAGGCTTTATTGCGGGCATGGGAATTACTTCCATTCAGGTTGTTCGCAAACCAAAAGTGAATGTAATTGTTACAGGCAGCGAATTGCAAAAACCGGGAAACCCTCTGAAGGAAGGTCAGATTTTTGAATCTAATTCATATAGTATAAGTGCTGCACTTAACAGCATGGATCTTTCAGCAGACAGAATAGAATCAGTGGCCGACAATGAAGTTGAAGTAAATGCAATTATTGCAAGATCGATTGAAACATGCGATGTATTAGTATTATCAGGTGGAATTTCCGTTGGTGATTATGATTTTGTGGAAAGAGGATTAAAAAACAGTACCGTTGAACCTATTTTTTATAAAGTAAAACAAAAACCCGGCAAGCCATTATTTTTCGGCAAGTATAAGAATACAATTGTTTTCGCACTTCCGGGTAATCCGGCAGCAGTATTAAGTTGTTTTTATAATTATGTTTATCCTGCTTTACGAAAAATGCAAGGTTTTTCCAGCCATTTTCTAAAATCAGTTAAACTTCCAATATCAACAGATTATCCAAAAAAATCAGGCTTATCAAATTTCCTTAATGCAAAAATGGACAAAGACAAGATACTTCCATTGGAAGGACAAGCTTCCTACATTTTAAGGTCATATGCCATTGCAGATAGTATTATCTACCTTCCGGAAGAAAGCGAAAACTTGAAAGCAGGCGAACTTGTGGAAGTCTTTTTATTGCCAAAATAAATTTTTTGGCATGACTGATATCATTTTTTTAAAATCCAAACAACACCACCTTTGTTTAGTTAATTGGCAAATAAATTTCGATTAATCCATATATTTTAAAGATAAAATAAATTTTTAATAATGAGCCTCAAAAAAAACATAACAGGAGTAATTCTTGCAGGCGGTAAAAGCTCAAGAATGGGCACCGACAAAGGTATTTTGGAGCTCAATGGAAGGAAAATAATTGAACACATCATACACTCCATTAAACCGGTGGTTGACGAAATAATTATTATTTCGAATAGTACTAATTATGATTATTTAGGATTGAAAGTTTATAACGATATAATTAAAGAACGGGGCCCGTTGGCAGGAATACATACGGCATTAACATATACCTCCACTGAAAGAAATTTAATTGTGAGTTGTGATATTCCTTTTATAAACAGTGATCTTTTATCTTATATCGTAAATAATGCAGGACGCTGTGAAGTTGCAATACCAATACACAAAGGGAATACGGAGCCTCTTTGCGCAGTTTATTCAAAAAAATGTACCGATCGGTTTGAAGAATTGATTTCTAAAAATATCTTGAAGATGCATAATGTCTTTCATCATTTTATTACAAAAGAAATTTTCATTTCAGAAAAACAATCATTTTATGATCCAAAGTTATTTGTAAATATTAATACTCCGGAAGAGTTAGATAAGCAAAAGGAGGTAGTGTTATGAACATAAACGTACTATTATTTGGTTCCCTGGCGGAAGCAACAGGGAAAAGTCAACTGGAAATAAATAATGTTCTAGATACAGAAACATTGAGATCGAAATTACTAAGAGAGTTTCCGAAATTAGAAAAATATAAATTTGTAATTGCTGTTTGCAAACATGTTGTAAAATCAAACACCATACTTCATGAAGGCGACACCGTTGCCTTGCTACCACCATTTGCAGGAGGCTAAGAATGTTAAATCCAGAAGAACTTTTAAGATATAATCGCCAGATACGGCTCCCGGAAATTGGTGAAGCTGGTCAGGAAAAGTTAAAATCATCTAAGGTATTAGTGATTGGAGCAGGTGGATTAGGATGCCCTGTTTTACAATATTTAACAGCTGTTGGTGTTGGAACAATTGGCATTGTAGATTTTGACAAAGTTGATGAATCAAACCTGCAACGTCAGATCTTATATAGTGTTGATGATGTTGGGAAATTAAAAGTTGATTGCTCTGTTCGTAAACTTACCCGCCAAAATCCTCATGTGCGATTTATTACTTATAATCTGCAACTTACCAATCAAAATGCGATTGATATCATCAAAAATTACGATATAATTGTTGATGGTACAGATAATTTTGCAACTCGCTACTTGTTGAATGATGCGTGTGTATTACTTGATAAACCATGGATATATGGATCCATTCACCGGTTTGAAGCTCAGATATCTGTATTCAATTATTTAAATAAAAATAAAATAAAAGGACCTACCTACCGCTGTTTGTTCCCTTCCCCTCCATTACTTGAACTGGAGGGTAATTGTTCTGAAATTGGTGTTTTAGGAGTATTACCAGGTATTGTTGGAATGTTACAGGCAAATGAAACAATAAAAATTATTACTGAAATAGGAGATATTTTATCTGGCGAATTACTTATTTTAAATGCACTTAATTTACAATTTCATACCATTGGTATTGAACGCAGTGAAACATCATTACAAGCGGTTCCGGTTTCAGAAGCCCAGTTTACTAAAACTGCCTATGGTCAATTTTGTAATACGGTTACAAAAGAGTTAAAACATGAAGTAAGTATCGAAGAATTACATCGCTTAATGTCAGAAAACAGGGAAAATATTCAGTTGGTTGATGTTCGCGAACAAAATGAATCACCACAAATAGAAGAATTAAAAGAAATTAATATTCCATTAGTCGAAATAATTGATAAAGCTTACAACATTGACAGAAACAAAAAAGTTATTATTTTTTGTAAATCAGGCGTACGTAGCGCTATTGCCATTCAGTTATTACAGAAAAAATTCGGAATGAAAAACCTGTTTACCCTCAAAGGTGGCGTTAATGAATGGCTGAGATCTGTAAAAAACAAAATCTAAAATTTCCTATTTAAACTACCAACAAAACACAATTTTTCTTTTCTTTGAGTACTATTTTTTGAACTCGATATTATGACTGAGAAAAAAAAGCACAACGTTTTCATCCAGGGAGCAATTACTCCGAATTTTATTGCTGATAGCATTGCCAAACACAGTGGGAAAACAAATATCGGGGGACATGATATTTTTTTAGGGCAAGTAAGAAATGACCTGATTGATGATAAAACTGTTGTTGCAATTGAGTATTCTGCTTATCTGGAAATGGCCGAGGAGCAATTTCATGAAATCCGTGAAGCTGCTTTTACAAAATATAATTTAGTTTGCATGCATATTTATCACAGTTTGGGAGCAGTAAAAACAGGCGAAATATGTTTGTTTGTTTTTGTTTCCTCAAAACATCGTAAGGATGCCTTTGATGCTTGCAGAGATATTGTCGAACAAATCAAAGAAATGGTTCCTATTTGGGGAAAAGAAATTTTCGAAGATGAATCACATACCTGGAAAATAAATAAATGAGATGTGAGATAGGAGTATGGAGATGGAAGATAAATCTCAATACTCCTATCTCAATACTCATATCTCAATATTCAAAAAAATGGTAGATATCACATTTAAATCAAGTACACATCGTATTGCAAAGGCACAAGCAATTGTAAAAGTAAGTAAACAAGAAACCATTGATGCTATCGTAAACAAAAGCGTTCCAAAGGGTGATGTTTTTGAAATGGCAAAAACTGCCGGACTGTTTGCAGTAAAACGTACCAGCGATATGATACCCGATTGCCATCCAATTCCGGTTGAATTCACCTCCGTTCATTACGATATCAAAGGACTGGAGATCACTATTGACATAGAAGTGCATACTATTTATAAAACGGGAGTAGAAGTGGAAGCCATGCATGGTGCATCTGTTATTGCACTTACCATGTATGATATGCTAAAGCCGATCGACAAAGGGATCGAGATTCATACCATTAAATTATTGGAGAAAAAAGGGGGGAAATCCGACTTCATTGATAAATTCCGTATCGACTTAAAAGCCGCTGTAATTGTTTGTTCTGATACTATTTCGGCCGGTACAAAAACCGACAAAGCCGGAAAAGCTATTATTAAAAAATTAGAATCTTGCAAAGTTGCTATTGCAGACTACTCTATAATTCCTGATGATACAAAAACAATACAGGAAAAAGTATTGAGCTTGTATGCGTCTAAAATCGATCTTATTATTTTAACCGGTGGCACAGGCCTTTCGCCCCGCGACAATACACCGGAGGCAATAAAACCACTTTTAGACAGAGAAATACCCGGCATCATGGAAGCAGCACGTAACTATGGTCAGGACCGGACTCCATTTTCTATGTTATCCAGAGGCATTGCGGGAATGAAAGGCAACACACTTATTATTGCATTACCCGGTTCAACAAAAGGAGCACAGGAATCGATGGATGCTTTATTCCCTTCTATTTTACATATTTTCAGGGTTGTTGAAGGCGCACAACATTATTGAAAAACATTTTTATTTTTTAATATTACTATCAATGACGACATTTCTTAAATGTGGAATGGTGGGAGATATAAGGGAACAGCCGATTAGAAATTTTATCGATTTTTTCAGAATATAATTAACCGATAACCTATTTTTTTCGAATATTGAAATTATTTGGAATTATTTTTTTTCCTCAAATAATAGTGTATTTTTGAGGTGATGAAAAAAATTCTTTTCCTTCTTCTTATCTCCTGTTTGTCGAAACTCTGTTTTTCGCAGGATAACGCATTTTATAATCTGTATTTCGAAGGAAATGCGTTTTTAGCAAAAGGCCAGTTTGAACAAGCCATTGAAAAATATAACAAGGCGATCAAAACGTTTGAAGCTCCTTATGCATATTACAACCGTGGCAATGCTTATTATGGAAAAAAAGATCTGGCAAAAGCCCTCCTCGATTATAACAAAACAATAACATTGAACCCAAGTTATGCAGAAGCCTATCTCCAGCGTGGCTTGATAAAAACCTCCACCGGTGACAAAACAGGATGCGATGATCTAAAGAAAGCAGTTAAGCTCGACATGCCTGATGCGAAAGAAACTTTCAAGGCGCGTTGTAAATAATTCATTCCTTTTACTTGTTCATTTTTAAATTTATTTTTTTCCTGAATCAAATGAATCTAGATTATATTGATAAAACGAATGAATACGGTGATAATATGGTGCGTCTTTATAATTTTGGTAAGGCTGAAGCCATAAAATTTCGTGATGCAATTCAGCAAACAATTATTGTAAACAAAAAACTTCTTCCTCTTACAACCCTCGATTTTATTCAAGTGCGTAATTGTTATTTAACACTTCGCATTTCAGATGAAGATGAAGGTATTACTACTATCGACAAAGTAAATTTCGTATGTGATCTAACGTTAGAAGGTTATGTTCAAATGGTTTTATTACTTGAACCTTTTTGTAAAAAAGAAACAAAAGGATATAAATTCCTCTACGATATTGATTCGCAAACAGATTTTTTATTTTCTCCTGGCGGTACTTGGTAAAAAAAACAAACAAGTGAATCAGCATTTCAACTTTAAAAAACATATACTATTTATTGGAACTGAATTCTTATAATAAATGAAGTAAACTAAAAAATCTCCTTTTATTTAAAATGAATTAATACTGTAAATGATTTTTAAAAAAAATATTTTTCTAGTCTGGAATTTTGAAAAGATTTAAATTTGAAAATAAATACAGCACCATGAAAAAAACACTTACTAGTTGCTTTATCTTATTTACAACACTGTATCTAAATGCTCAAACGGCCTTGAGCTGGCAAAAAACATATGGCGGATCCGGCCATGAATACGCCTGGAAAACAATTCCTACTTCCGATGGAGGTTACGCTTTTGTCGGGTTTTCCGAATCCAATGATGGTGATCTTTCGGGCCATCATGGCACTTCCACAACTAATGATCTGTGGGTCGCCAAGATCAATGCAGCAGGAACAATTCAATGGTCAAAACTTTTTGGTGGCAGTGAAGATGAGGAAGGGTACGACATTTTTCAAACTGCCGACAACGGATTTATGGTGGCGGGCTGGGCAAGCTCCTCGGATGGGGATGTTACAGGACTCCATGGAACTGCAGGAACTGATGATTTCTGGGTTTTAAAAATAAATTCAGCAGGAACCTTAGTCTGGAATAAATGTTTTGGTGGAACATCGGATGATAATGCATCGGCTATTGTTCAAACACAAACCGGTGATTTTTTTGTTGGTGGTTCCACCTACTCATCAGATGGGGATGTGAGTGGAAATCATTCAACTAGTAATTCAGATTTTTGGGTAATAAAAATGAATAGTTCAGGGACTTTATTAAGCCAAAAATGTGTGGGTGGTACAGATTATGACGAAGGAATTAATATGATCTTAACTTCTGATAATGGTTGTGCAATTGTTGGAAGAACAAGTTCGGCAGATGGTGATGCAGTTGGTTATCATGGAGGTGCTGATATGCTTATCGCGAAATTAAATTCGAGTCTGGTAGTTGAATGGTCGAAATGTTACGGAGGAACAGAAACCGAAGAGTGCAACGCAATTGTGCAGTTAACTGATGGAAGTTTTGCTGCTTTAGGATATTCAAGCACTCAAAACAATGGCGATGTTACGGGTCATCACGGTTCACAAGGTTCTGATGATTTTTGGTTATTAAAACTTACTTCAACCGGAGTAATCAGTTGGGCCAAATGTTATGGTGGTGATGGGGATGATCAGGCGGATGGACTTACAAAAACAAGTGATGGAGGTTTTGTGATGTGTGGGTTGACAAATTCTACCAATGGTGATGTTTCCGGATTTCATAGCGGTGGTTTTTTTGATCCGGATATTTGGGTTGCAAAAGTTAATTCAACTGGCGTTTTTCAATGGCAGCGTTGCATTGGAGGATCCGGTCAGGATGAAGCTTTTAATGTTTATGAAGAAGGAACCGGAACGTATGTAATTACTGGTTTTACATATTCTAACAATTATGATGTGACCCTGAATCATGGAAGTGCTGATGGATGGATCCTTAAAGTTACTGGAGCAAATGGTGTTGATGAATTGAACCAACAAAATTATTTTAGTACATCACCAAATCCATTCCATGAGGAATTAACATTAAAAATTTTAACAAGTAATTCTAAGATCGAAAAAATTTTAATTTATAATTTACTTGGTAAACAAATGAAAGTACTCGAGAACAAAAATTTTGTTGATGGTTATAAGATCGAAACAACTGATCTGCCCAAAGGAATTTATTTTATGGAAATTTATGGAAATACAATTCGAAAAATTGAGAAAGTTATTAAAGAATAATTACAAAATATAATACATGAAACGAACCATTTCCTTTGTCCTTATTTCAATTTTCTTTGTATTTTTCAAGTATGGATTTTCTCAATCCAGAACGTTCAGCGGCAAACCTATTTATCAGATCCTGACCAAACGGGCAGGAACTTACCTGGGGACAACAACTGTAGAGTTGTTCCCCAACATAGCGCCTTTACATGTGAAAAATTTTGATAGTCTTGTTAGCGTTCAATTCTATGACAGTACTGCTTTTCATCGCGTTATCCCCGGTTTTATGATCCAGGGTGGTGACCCGAATTCAAGAAGCGGTCCTATTTCAACCTGGGGTAATGGTGATCCAAGCCAGCCAACAGTAGATGCAGAATTCAGTGTTGCAAAACATCTAAGAGGCGTACTTTCTGCTGCCAGAGATAGTTCTATCAACAGTGCAAATTCACAATTTTTTATTTGTGTGGCTCCTGCATCTTGGCTCAATGGGCAGTATTCTGTTTACGGGCATGTCACAAACGGAATGAATATCGTAGATACGATCGTCAATGCTCCACGAGATGCCAATGACAATCCATTACAGAAAATTGAAATGTTTATTACCTACCTCGGTTCAAATGATACGGTACCCAATGCCCCTTTGTTAAATCTACCGGTGTCAGGTTCAGCGAGTGCTTCAACAGGAAGATCACTCAAATGGTTTGCCGTTAGTGATGCAATTATTTATCATGTGGAAGTTTCAACTGATTCCACCTTTTCAACTTTATTTAAATCAGCCGATGTGGGAACAAATCTTTATACTGTTACAGGACTGGCGGCAGGGACAAAATATTATTGGAGAATACTGACCAACAATGGCGGGCATTTTAGCACCTCCTCTACTGTCTGGAATTTTCTTGTATCCGGACTTGGCATTGATTCATACACTGATTCAACTGCTAAAATTACGGTGTCTCCCAATCCAAGTAAGGGACAGTTTTTATTTTCGAATTTAGAAAAAGAAAATACCATTGAAATTTTCGATATCACAGGAAAGTTGATTTTCAAAACAATTACAAAAAACACTTCTTATACAATTGATCTGAGTGAAAAAGAAAAGGGAGTTTATTTTTATAGTATCCGAAGTCAAAAAAATAAAATTCTACAAGGAGAAATTATTGTTCAATAAATAATATTCCTCCACCGTCATATAAAAAATTGGAAGATAGAGAAACAATTTCAATTTCCAAATCTTCCATATACTTTCTCAATGCACAGCCATATTTATGCAGATCAATGCTACCAATAAAAAATATTTTATTTTGATATGTTCCATTTGTTCCTCCTAAAAACCCATGCTTATGATCAATTATAGAAATTTGTTCGGGAGAAAAATAAAAACAATCCAAGCCTTTTTCCAACAATTTTTTTTCAATCCCTTTGTCGGAAGTGATGTATTTATTGTTGCCTAAATGCGTTAAACTGCAACGTGTATATGCTTGAGGTAAATTAATAATTTCTTTATCGAAATTTAATTTTATGATTTCAGGATCAGTAGTTCCGGATTTATGGAAGAAATAATCGGAGGTACTAATGCAATTATATCCAACACTATTTTCAAAATTTTCTTGCACCTTGTTTTCACCAAAAAAATAATTGACCTTGTGAGTATCTAAAAATTTCAATAAAGACAAAGGAGAATTTGGAGCTACCACTAAATTGGACTCGTCCTGATAAATAAAAATATCAGGATGACCTGAAATAGAATTAAATGTTATTCCAGCAGATTCAAATTGAAACACAACATCTGCATGTTTCTTCAGATTTTCAATTGCTTCCCTGGGCGCTCTGCGATCAATTATAGCTAACATCAAACTGATATTTAGAAAGACTACTGTCGGCTATAAACTTTGTGCTTATTCCTCTTTTCTGTAGTTCCTGTTTATTAATTCCATTAAAACCGACTGCAAAATTTAACTGTTTATCATTTATTCTTAAGGTAATTTTTTCGGTAACTTTATTTTCAAGTTCCTTTAAAATTAACTCATTCCAGATCTTACTCATTACCATTTCCCTAAATGAGGGATGAAACGGGCCGGCAATGAGTGATTTCCCATCCACTAATTCTTCAGAAGGATGCAAGCCGATTCTTAAAATTCCGATATTATTTTTTTCGAATACCTTGACCAATTCCTTGGTCCACAAAACGGCTTCCTCAAGAGATAAAGGTTTGTAATTCCCTTTCATATAAAGTTGTTCCAATGCAGTTTCTTTAATAATAACTGTTGGGTAAATTCGTGTGCAATCTGCTCCCAGAGCAACAATATCGTTCGCTGTTTGTAATGTTCTTTCAAATGTATCCTGCGGCAAACCGATCATCATCTGGAGTCCGAGTAGAAATCCGTTTTCCTGAATTAAAGCTGATGCGCTTTTAATGGCTTCAAAATTATGTCCCCTCCCCGATTTATTTAATACCTCATTATTTGTTGATTGCGCTCCAAGTTCAATGGTTGTTACTCCATATTTTTTCAGCAGATCTAATTTTTCAGGTGTGATATAATCCGGACGAGTAGATACGCGTATCCCCGAAACAAGTCCATTTTGGATAAATTTGAAGGCTTCTTTCAAATATTGTTCCTGAAGGTCACTATTTATTCCTGTGAAACTGCCTCCAAAAAAAGCGATATCAACAATTCTTTTTTCCTTCATACTGCTCAAATGAGTTTCAACGATTGCATGAACATCTTTCGGTTTTGGAACAGATAATGTTCCACTGATCTTTACCTGGTTGCAAAAAACACATTGATGCGGACAAGCCAATTCAGGGAGAAATATAGGAATATTTGAGTGTTTCATTTTTTTATTTGATCTTATTCGGGATGAAACACTAACCTTTGGAGGAATGCATCATTGCTGTAAAATTAAAATAAATAGTTTGTCATTCCGAATTTTGTTAGAATTCAGAAAAAAATATTTTTAGAATCAATAGTAAAAGGGAACAGATTTTCGCTGGTTTTAAATTTCCTCAATGGCTCTAAAAATAATTATTGACGAAGATTGCAGTTTTCAACAAAATTTTATAACAAGAATAAAATTAACAAAGACCAAAATTCTTTTGTCATTCGTTATTACTCGAATTGATTAATATCATTTCCTATGGTTTATTGCTGAAAGACCTTTGTGAAAAATAAAAAATTTCACCACTCTGTAAAATCATTTGTATGGAAAATAAAACTTATAATTCCAAACTCAGGGCATTATTATCTATAAGAAATTTAGATAAAATACTGAATACACATTTAGAACAAATGATGGAAATAGAAAAACAATTGGATGCATTAAATAAAAATGCCCTAACTGTACTTGAATCACATTGTTCCACTGAATCTCAAGAAATATGGAAAACCATTTTAAAAGAAAATTCGAGTACCATCACGTCCATTAACCAGATATTAAGATCTGCTAAAGAAAAAGTAGTAAGTAAAGATAGATCCGAGTCAACAGAATTGTGGAAAAAATATGAATTGCATTTGGATAAACTAAAAGAAACATACAAAACCCTGGAAAACCTCGGATTGGAGATCCTTCCTTCTAAGGAGCATAAACATTGGGAAAAAGACATCTGTACATTTGACGAAACTATCCTTCCGCTGATCGTTTCGCATGCTGAGGTCTGCAAACAGGAACTGGAATTGATTGCACGATACACTCCAAAAGAGCTTGACAATATTACTTTAATAATTATGCAACATATTCCTGAGGATTTTACATTTGAAGATGCTGATAAATATGAAAAGGACTATTTAAAAGCCTTTGAAGAATTTAAAAAAGAATTTCGTAAGGAGAAAAATCTTTGGGATAAATTTTTAGATGTATTAGCAGGAGGAACTCACCAACCTCCTTCTGAACGTGTGATGTTGGAAAGATGGATAGAGGGTGAAAAACAAAATTTATAAATCCATTCGGGAGCCTCTTCGTTTCCAAAACTTATGATATAAAAAAATGAAAAAACTAAAAAGCTCCTTGACGATAAAATAATTACCCAGGAAGAATTCGAAAAAGAAAAAAAGAAAATTTTAGAAGAAGAAGGGAAATAAAAAATAAAAAAAAATTATTATTCTGATCTGTTATCTTAAAATCACAAAAAAAAATAATGAGATTCCTCATTGCCGCATTACTCACCGGGCTGTCATTTGCGATCATGGATGGCTTAATAAACGGAAATGTGTATGCTGCGGAGCTAATGAAATACTATGACCCTATCGCGAAACATACTATTAATGTCCCGGTAGCATTACTCATTGATCTGTTTTATGGAATTATGATAACAGGAATATACAAAATTATTTTTCCTGTTCTACCCACAGGATCCGCAATGATCAAAGGAATAATTTTTGGAACCGGAATGTGGTTTTTCAGAGTAGTAATGAGTGTGATCTCCTCGTGGATGATGTTTACAATTCCTGCAAAAACTCTGATCTATATGCTATTGACCGGTTTACTTGAAATGACAGTATTAGGGATCATTAATGGACTGATACTGAAAAAATAGAAATGCGAATTTTTGGGATCCTCTTTTTAATTTCAGATTTAGTAATTTCTTCTTTGAAAAAACAGCTGACTCTGAAATTTATTTTTTCTTCATCATTCTGTAAAAACACTATCAATTCTTATTTTTTCTCATTACTTAGTCCGTGCCCTCTTATTCCTTGTATTACACCGTCAATTGGGTAAAACATACTTTACTGTATTCATACGACTTTTTTGAAATGGCTGAACTCTTTAAAAAAACAAGAAAGAATTTCTTCTGTTTTTTATTTTTAAAAATGAAAAAGAACAAAGGTGAAAAAACAATATTTTTTTCTTTGCTCTTTCTATTCCACAAAACAAGGCATTACAGGTGTTTTTTTACAAAATTTTTAAAAATAAAAGATAAATGTCAAACAAAATAACACAATTTACTATATTTGATAGGCTGTATGAATCAGCAACACAAAAGAAAAGAAAAATATTTTTTTTCAGCTAGCTTAAAAAGGAAAAATAATACGCCATAAGAATGCAAACCCAAAAAACCGATTTACATTTCATTGTTTGCAGTACCCTTAATTTTTGTCCTCCCCTCTGTAATATTACGGGTAGGATACAAAGCAATCGCTCGCATACGTATATTTTTATTTATTATTTTATACTGCTTACTTGTTTTTCATTCGTTGAGAAAACTTATGCTTCCGACAGGTCTGGAAAAATTGATTCGCTTAAACAACTGATTGGTAAAGTTGAATCTGACAGTGGCAAAATAGGTATTTTCAACGCACTTGCATTTCAAATGGCTTTTTCAAATCCTGATTCAGCAATTTATTACGCGAATAAATCCCTTGCCTTATCTGAGCCGCATCTTAAATCAACTAAAGAAGAAGAGAGAACAAAATACCTTAGTTTAAAATCTACTTCCTTTCATAACTTAGGTGTGATTTATTATTATGATGGCAATGACGAAAAGGCTTTGAATTATTATTTCAAAGCTCTTGAAATACGCAATAAACTTTCAATAGAACATCCTCAACTAATTAAATATAAGAATGACCTGGCAGATACTTATAATAACATCGGTATTGCATACAAACATAAAGGAGAATTTGAAAAAGCCCTTGAATATTATCTCAAAGTTTTAATGGTTTATGAAGAGATTAACAAAACAAATAAAGGAGATTTTTCTTCCAAAACAGGTATTGGTGCTGCGTATAATAATCTCGGAGTAGTATATACTGCTTTAGGAAATTACAGTGAAGCTTTGCAAAACCATCTTAAATCATTGAAAATAAAAGAAGAGATAGGTGACAAATCAGGTATCGCATATTCCTATAATAATATCGGAATTGTATATGAGTATCAGGAAGATTTTGATCATGCCTTGGAATATTATTTCAAATCGCTCAAAATAAGGCAGGAAACAGGAAATAAAATGGGGATAGCTAATTCTTTTAATAACATAGGAAACATCTACAGCGGCAAAAAGAAACACAAAGAGGCTTTAGAATATTTGAAAATGTCGGTAGAAATAAAGGAAGAGTTAGGAGATAAGGAAGGAATTGCTGCTTCCTATAGCAACATAGGAATGCTTTATTTTGATTTGGGAGGATTTCAGAAAAACCCTGATTCTGCAGCAATATATTATAAAAATGCTTTATTCTATCTGAAAGAAGTTCTTAAAATGGATGAGGAAAATAATGACAAAAGTGGAATGGCGACTTCTGATGTGAATATTGGTAGTGTTCTTACATGGCTGGGTCGTTTTGAAGAAGCAGAAGAGTATCTGCAACGCGGATTAAAACTTGCGATGGAATCTGATGAAAAAGATCTTGTCAAAAACGCTTATATGGGCCTTTCTGAATTAAATTCCAAAACAGGAAATTATAAAAATGCTTTTGAATACCATTTGCTTTATTCCCAAATTAAAGACAGTTTACTTAATGAAGAAAGTGGTAAACAAATTAAAGAGATGTCTGCCCGTTTTGAAAGTGAAAAAAAAGAAAAACAAATACTACTTCTTGAAAAAGATAAAGAAAAACAGGAGGAGGCAAGAAAAAGGCAACAACTTTTCTTTTTGGTTGCAGTTGCATTCTCCATATCTATAGCAATAATCGCTATTATTATTTTCCGCACTCTGAAAGTAACACGTAATCAAAAAATTGTTATCGAAAAGCAAAAACATTTAGTTGAGGAAAAACAAAAAGAAATTATTGATTCCATTACGTATGCCAAACGACTTCAGGAAGCCATATTGCCACCGCTCGAGTTAATCAAAAAACAGTTACCTGAAAGTTTTGTGCTTTACAAACCCAAAGATATTGTTGCCGGTGATTTTTATTGGATGGAAGTAATCGACAATATTGTTTTCATAGCTGCTGCCGACTGTACAGGGCACGGTGTCCCTGGTGCAATGGTTTCTGTTGTTTGCAGCAATGCGCTTAACCGAACCGTAAAAGAGTTTGGCTTACGTGCTACAGGAGAAATTCTTGACAAAGTAACTGACCTTGTTCTTGAAACCTTTGAAAAAAGCAGTTCCGATGTTAAAGACGGTATGGACATCTCCTTGCTTGCAATTAAATTCCCTTCTCCTAATGAGATTGACAGACAGATAAGACTTCAGTGGAGTGGAGCAAATAATCCATTATGGTATGTTCAAAACGGAAATATTAAAGAAATTACAGCAGACAAACAGCCTATCGGAAAACAAGACAAGAGAAAACCTTTTACAACTCACACCATAGAATATTCGGACTATTCTGTATTCTATTTATTTACTGATGGATTGCCCGATCAGTTTGGAGGATTAAAAGGGAAGAAATTTTTATACAAAAGATTTAAAGAAAATTTATTTTCGATTTACAAATTACCGATGGAAGAGCAGCAATCAAATTTAGAAAAAACATTTCAAGATTGGAAAGGAAGGCTAGAACAGTTGGACGACATAACAGTAATTGGAATAAAAATTTAAAATATCCCTTTGCAAAACGTTGATTTATTATAGTACTAGAAAAGAGTTTCATCACTATGTAAGCAATACACCTTAGCTCATCTTGTTAGTTGTTTGCTAATATATACTCCTTCGAATTTAGTTTCTCCAAAACCTTTCCCATATCAATCCCTGCTCCCAATACTCCTTTGAAAATATCACCCTTTTTCTGAAGTCTTTCAAAAATTGTTTTGATGGTAAAATGAGAAGGAAGCAGCCCTTTTTTTAATTCATTCCATTCAAGTGGTGTAGAAACAGGTGCGCCCGGTTTTGGTCTGAGGCAATATGGAGCCGCGAGGGTTTGTCCCTTCCTGTTTTGCAAATAGTCAATGTAGATTTTATTTTTTCTTTTACTTGGTATTCGTTCAAGACTGGTAATTTCAGGTACCAATTCATGACTGAGGGTGGCAATCAATTCTGCAAACTTTACCGACTCATCATAATTATATTTTGCTCCCAAGGGAATATAAATATGAATTCCTCTGGAGCCGGATGTTTTACAAAATCCGCTTATATTTCCTTTGTCTAACACTTCTTTAACGGCAAGAGCAACTTCAATTGCCTCCTCAAACGAAGAAACATCGGGTGGATCTAAATCAATAACAAGATAATCGGGAAATTCAATGCTTCCCTTACTTGAAAGCCATGGATTTATTTCAATGCAACCCAGATTAGCCATATAAATCAAAGTTGCTTTATCCTGGCACATTAAATAATTGATCTTTTTATTGGTTGATTCGGAAAATATTTTTATAGTTTCGATCCAGTCCGGCAACGTTGAAAGCATATCTTTTTGAAAAAAACTTTGTTGATTAATTCCATTCGGATTTCGTCTTAAACTTTCCGGTCTGTTCTTTAAATAAGGTAAAATATAATCAGACACTTTGTTATAATATTCAATGAGATCTTCTTTGGTATAGTTTTCTTCCGGCCAATATATTTTTTTTAAATTAGTCAACTTCAATGGTTTTCCCTCTATTTTTAGTAGTGCTTCCTTCCCATCTTCGCTAAGATCTTCCTCCTTAATTAATGTATTTATTTTTGAATTTTTTTTTATTGAATTTTTTTTTATTGAAACATTTTTATACCCTACTTTCGCTTCTTTTATTTTTTTATTTTTTTCCAAACCGGAATTTTCAGATTTTAAAAATGACGCATCATTTTTTTTTATTTTCTTGGTTTTTAAGATCGATTCAATTGGATTTTCCATTTCTCGGTTTACGTCTTTTGCATTTTTATCCTCTCTCATTCCAAGGAATACAGGCATCCTCATAACTCCATCATTGGTCCATTGCTGAAATTTTACTTCACAAACCAGTTGAGGTTTCAACCATTTTACGGGAGCATTCGTTTTTGGAATAATTCTAAAAGGTGATTTTTTCTGAACTAAAGGTTTTAATTTTATAATGATTTGCCGAAGGTTCTTATCATTAAACCCTCCCCCTGTATGACCTACATAAACTAATTCTTCTTTTTGATAAACGCCCAGCACCAAGGCGCCAAAATGTTTTCTTCCCGCATGTGGTTCAGTGAACCCTGCAATAACTACTTCCTGTTGCTTGACTGTTTTTATTTTTAACCAATCTCTCCCTCTCACTCCAGGCAAATAGGTGCTGTCTGCTTTTTTTGCAATGATTCCTTCCAGTTCTTTTTTTTTCACCAATGCAAAAAATTTGTTCCCTTCCTTCACAATATGATCGTTATATTTTATTGTTGGATCGTTGGGCAGAATTTTTTTTAGTAATTCTTTTCTCTGCCACAACGGAAGTCCGGTAAGGTCGTGTCCATTGTAATACAGAAGATCAAAAACATAATAAACAATGTTTCCTTTACCTGTCCGCTGATAATTTTGTATTAACTGAAATTGAGATTTTCCTTCCTTATCCAAAGCCACAATTTCTCCATCAAAAATCGCCTGCATCCCCAGTCGAGAAAGTGATTCATAAACAGTTGGGAAACGCGTATTAAATGAAAGATTGTTTCTTGAATACAAATAAATATCAGTAAAATTGACCTCCGCTATGGCTCTGAACCCATCCCATTTTATTTCAAAGATCCATTCATCTGAATCAAAAGCCGCTTTCACAAGTGTTGCCATCATTGGTTTTATACGATGAGGCATTTTTGCTTTTTTTGAATCTTTTAATAAGCTGGTTTCATTTTTGCTTTTTTTTTTGAATGATTAGTCTGGGTGATCTTATCAGAAACAATACTCTCTTTTTTTTTACCCGATTGGGTTTTTATTTGTTCTAAACTTCTTTTCGTGACAATTGATTTGTCTTCGTTTAATACATCTTTTACGTTAGCGTATTCATCTTTCTTTTTAATAAACAACCATTCATTGCCTTTTTTCAGATGCATTTTCACAAGTGCAAATTCTCCGTTCAGCTTTTTTCCTTTTAAAATTATTTTCAGATTTCCTTTTTGCAAACCTTCCAGCAATGCCTTTTCATTTTCCGTTTTTTCTTTTGTATCTATAGCCTGATAGGTCCCTTCATCCCAAATCATCACGGTACCTGCTCCATAATTCCCCTCCGGAATAATCCCTTCAAATTTTCCATAATCTAAAGGATGGTCTTCTACCATTATTGCAAGTCTTTTATCATTGGGATTCATGGACGGTCCTTTTGGAATGGCCCAGCTTTTTAATACCCCTTCCATTTCAAGTCTTAAATCATAATGCAAATGCGATGCATCATGTTTATGCACAACAAATTGGTGTTCATCAAGGCTCCTTTTTAATTTCGCTTTCGGCTCAGGAGTCTCATTGAATTTTCGTTTTTTTTTATACAGAGTGAGTGTCATTAAACAATTGGTTAAATTCTATATTTTATGCTTTAATTTTTTATATTTTACTGCTTTTTGTTTTTTAATTGTTCTCAATTGCCTCACAGGAGATCGATCCTGAACTTTTCTTCCTTTCACCGATTCAAGACTTGCCTTAATCACCGACATTAAATCTTTAACATGTGTGGCCTCTGAAATTTTCCCTTTTACCTCCACAGGTTTTCCTTTAGCTTTTAATTCTATTACTTTTTTTAATTCATCCACATAAGTATCTTTATAATTGGCCGGATTAAATTTTTCAGTCAGTTGTTCAATAAGTTTGATCCCCATTTCTATTTCTTTTAATGAAACAGTGCTTTTTCCCGGCAAATTCAATTGATCGGCTGATCGGATATTTGAAGTGTATCTTAATTGATTTAAAATGATAACATCTCCCGAAATTTTGATTGCACCAATATGTTCCCGATGTTTTAAAACAAATGTTGCGATACCCGTTTTCTTTGATTTCCGTAAAGCTTCTCGAAGCAAAGCATAAGGCTTGACAGCATTTTTATCAGGTTCAAGAAAATAGGGTTTGTCGAAATAAACAGAATCAATTTCCTCCTCATTTACAAAATTCACTATTTCAATTAAATTATTTTTCCTGACATTTGCATTCTTAAAATCTTCTTCATTCAGCACTATGTATTTCCCTTTTTCTATTTCATATCCTTTTACAATATCTTTGAATGCAACTTCCCGCCCATCAGAAACAGCAATCCGTGCATACCGGATCGGTGACAGGTCTTGTTTTGCAAGCATGTCAAGATCGATATAATCATCTCCTGTTGCACTATATAATTTGACCGGAATATTTACCAATCCAAAACTAATTGCTCCACTCCATATTGATTTCATGTTTTTTTTGTCAGGATAAATTATACATTTATACACGAAAGAATAAAGCAAAAATGATTAATTGCTCATCAATGGACAATGACCTCAGTCAAAGAAAAAATTTTATTCAGCAGGAAATTCCGAAATGAAATTATTAGGAGAGTAAAAAATGGTGCGTAAAAAATCAATAAAACTAAAGGCTTCTTTTCTTCCAATACCACACCTCATCTTGTGATTCTTTGTCGATTTGCTTCCAGTAATGTGGGGTAACAAATTTTCCGTCTTCGGTTTTTAATTGGCGGTTATATACTCCATTTATAGGATTAAATGTGAGATCCGTAACACCAACAGTAAATGTTGTTATGACAGGAGCTGGAGGAGTTGTTTCAACAGGAGCATCTGTTCCTGCCGGGACTATAGGTTTAGCTGCTGTTTTTGGTGGAGGACTGTTCACTACAACAACAGTAAAGCCATTAAATTCTAATAGCTTTTTTAAAAATTCTACACGTTCAGCACTGCAATTTTTTTCAATAATGGAGCATTTTACTTCTCCAAGTTCTTCAAATGAATAATTTGCATTTAATGCCATCTGCTTTTTTTATTTATTTTTTCTATCCACCTATCGTCCCTCTCTTGAGGAGAGGTCTTAAATGGTAAGACTATTAATATAATCGTAAATACAACTTGCAAAACCAACCAGCACCACACCAACCATACAAATGATCAAACCTAGTTTTGCTGAAAAGCTTGCATTTAATTTTTCGATTGGTGCATCATTCGGATCAACAAAAATTGCTTTCACCACACGCAAATAATAATACAATGAAACGATCATGTTCAAGGAAGCGATGATCACTAAAATATAATTACCATGACTTGCTCCTGCAGTTACCAAAAACATTTTTCCGAAAAAACCAGCGGTTGGCGGAATACCAGCCAATGAAAATAAGGAGATGGTAAGTACCCAACTAAGTAATTTATTGGTCTTATAAAAACCTTTGTAATCACTTATGTTTTCTTTTTTCGCAAGTGCAGATACGATTCCGATAACACCAAATGCTCCAAGATTTGAGAAAATATACACCAATAAAAAATAAATGGTTGAACTTGTTCCCATTTGGTTACCTGCTGATAAACCTAATAAAATATAACCGGCTTGCGCGATGGATGAAAATGCAAGGAAACGTTTAATATTATCCTGACGGATAGCAAATAAATTTCCAACAGTTATTGTAAGCACAATACTTAGGAACAACATGTTGTACCACATGCCCTGGAAATTTAAAAACAGTGGACCTAATACTGAAATGAAAACAAAAACAATTGCTGCTTTTGAAATTACCGAAAGATAAGATGTAACTGAAACAGGTGATCCTTCATACACATCTGCTGTCCATAAGTGAAAAGGAACGGATGAAAGTTTAAATGCAAATCCAACAAAAACAAATATCAATGCTAAAATTTGCAAGTGTCCGCCTCCAATAAGTCCGGGCAATTCTGAAAAGCTCAATGTGCCTGTACTTCCATAAAGCAAAGAGATACCAAACAACATGATACAAGAAGAGAATGCTGATAACAAAATCATTTTTACAGCAGCTTCAGATGATTTTAATTTTCCCAGATCAAAATTAGCAAGTGCAGCAAGTGGTATGGAGGCAATCTCCAAGCCAAGGTAAAACATCAGGAAGTTACCACTTGATATCATAAAGAACATGCCTAGCAAGGTGGTTAATAATAAGATGAAAAATTCAGGAACATGTTTATGAGATTTTAACCAATCGAATGCCTGTAATGAAATGATAAGTGTACCAAAATTCAGAATTGATTTTTCAAGAACAAGAATATTATTGCTATGGAACATTCCATTAAAAAGCATTCCATCAGCACTCGATATAAATCCTACTGCAAAATTAAGAAGCAATAAAAAGTTGGTAATATGCAACCAGGTACTGTTATCTTTAATGCCATCCCAAACTTTAAGGATCAGCAAAATAAAGATGATGAGCGTTAAGCTCAATTCAGATTTCATTAATATAAAAAAGTCAGTGTTCATTAATTTGGTAATTAGATAATTTGGAAATGTGTCAATTTACTAAATGCTTAAAACATGTTTTTAAGTTTTGATGTTTATTAATTTGATATTTAAATAAATTCATTTTCAAATTATCAAATAAGTACATTTTCAAATTATTTTTTCAATTCATTTATTTTAATTTATTTTTAAAATACCCTTGCAATATTTTCCATGATTATTTGTGCATCGGGTGCAATCAAATTATATAACCAGAATGGTGCAATTCCAATTGCGAGAATTGCAACAATTAACAATACAGAAGCAAATTTTTCGTTCCATGTTGCATCTTTCAAATGCTGAAAATGTTCATTCACTATTGGGCCCATCACCGCCTTACCGGCAGCCCGTAAAATATACACCGCTGTTACAACAATGGATGCAGCAGCAAGTATGGTTGCGATACGATGAAAAGCATCCGGACGTTGCCACGACCCGATAAACACCGTCATCTCCGCCACAAAACCACTTAAACCCGGTAAACCCAATGAACACAATCCGGTGATCACATATACAGTTCCGATGAATGGAAGTGTTTTTAATAATCCGCCTAATTCAGAAATTTGCCGTGTATGTGTACGTTCGTAGATCATGCCGATGGCACCGAAGAAAAGGGCCGTCATCACACCATGTGACACCATTTGCATAACGGCACCAATGATCGCAGTTTTGGTAAGCATACCGATACCAAGCAAAATAAATCCGCAGTGACTTACAGAAGAATATGCATTCATGTATTTCAGATCCTTTTGCATCAGCGTTGCAAACGAACCATAAATAATCGCGATGGTTGCCAGCAATACTATTAACCAGGAATATTGTTGTGCTGCTTCAGGCATTAAATACGTTGCTACACGCAATGCACCATACCCGCCTAACTTCATTGATATTCCGGCAAGGAACATAGAAGCTGCTGTTGGAGCCGAAGAGTGACCATCGGGCACCCAGGTATGAAATGGGAACAATGCTGTAAATACACCAAAGCCTACGAACAGGAATGGAAAAATATACATTTGTGTTTGAACAGGAATATGCAAATGAGAAATTTGTATCAGGTCCCATGTATGAACTCCATTGCCTGTATTGGTAGCAAAATAGGTTGCCAACAAACCGATCAATACAAATACAGAACCGCCCATTAACATCAATGCAAGTTTCATGGCACTGTATTCTTTTTTGCCGCTTCCCCAAATTGCAATTAATAAGAATTTAGGAATTACAGCTATTTCAAGGAAGAAGAACATGGTGAACAGATCCAGTGAAATAAAGAATCCGTAGGCACCAACGCTTAATAATAACAATAAGAAGAAAAACTCTTTAGTTAATGTCTCCACTTTCCAGGAGATCAAGATTCCGGCAACCACCACACATGCGGTAAGCATGATCATCACTACCGAAATTCCATCTACACCAATAAAATATTCGATATTCAATGCACTGTACCAGGAATAACGTTGTTGAAAAAGCATTTGAGCGGTGTTACCAATAGCTCTTTCTGTAATATAAGCATACATCATCGCTGAAGCTAATCCAAGCTGAATAAGAGATCCAATAAATGAGGTCCATCTTATTTGTGATGAGTTACGGCAGAATAACACAGCAATTGCTGTAAGAAGAGGAACAAGTATTAGTATAGTTAAATTCGTCATTAGTTCATTTCTATTCGTTAATCTTCAATTTTTCAAGCACCAGTGTTTTAAACTGATTCGCAACAGTAACACATTCATTTACTTTATCCACTGTCAGGCAATATTTCCCATCACATGCTTCATGATCTAATTCATTACAAAGAATTTCTGATATCGCAATTTTTGAAAATTGATTGTCGATACTGATACATTGATTCAATAGTTCTTTCAAGGTATTTCCTTTGCTTTGGTCAACATCATTGCTCATCAAAAAAAGTCGTAACATCGTTACCAAAGAATGACGGGCGCTATAACAAACGGACATCGTAACTACATCTTCATGCGGTCGGTTCAATTCAAACTCAGCAATACTAAGCTCTGTTATAGCTTGTTTTAGCGCATTACGAATTTCATTTGTTACCATGTTCCTAATTTTTTATGTCCATAAATAAATGAACAACAAAACAAATCCTAATGTTCCGGCAAAAAAGTAAATGGCATAATCCTGCACTTTACCGGACTGAAATGACTTAATAGATTCAGAAACAGATTCTGTTACCGATGCAATTAAATTCATAAAACCATCAAAAATAGTTTTATCGATCCATGCTGCCGGGCGACCAATTAAATTAAACACGATTTTTTTTGTGATGAATAAATACATCTCATCAAAATAAAACTTGTGGTATGCTGCCGTATAAAATCCTTTTACAGTATCCGCAAATTTTTGCGGAACAAGACTTTCTTTAACATACATAAAATAAGCAAGAAGAATTGCAGCAACAGCAAGTAAAACCGGGCCGATCGCAAATCCAATATGAAATTCAGTTTCGAAACCAATTCCATCAGCAGTTACCAAATGACTGAATGGAACAAATCCTGCAACAACAGATAATATGGCAAGAATAATTAATGGAAGCAACATGGTCCCCGGTGCTTCGCCATGATGTGCATCGTGGCTTTCGGAATGTGACTTATATTCTTTGTTCCAGAAAATATTAAAATACAATCGGAACATGTAAAATGCAGTTAATCCGGCTGTAAGAACTGCTGCTCCGAAAATTAATTTATTTGAATTCCAGCATGCCAACAATATTTCTTCTTTACTGAAGAAGCCTGCAAATGGTGGTATTCCGGCAATCGCCAAACAAGCCAGTAAAAATGTGAGGTGTGTTATCGGCATTAATTTTCTCAAACCACCCATATCCTTCATATCATTGCTGTGTACATAATGGATAACTGCACCTGCACCTAGGAATAATAATGCTTTGAAAATAGAATGTGTAAACAAGTGGAACATGGAACCCATGAAACCAACTCCTTCTTCCGCATAAAAACCTGATACACCCAATGCAAACATCATGAATCCGATTTGCGACATAGTTGAATAGGCAAGAACACGCTTAATATCTGTTTGTGTACACGCAATGATTGCAGCAAGCAGCGAAGAGAAAATGCCTATATAAGCAACTACTTCTAACGCACCCGGACAAGAATTGGAGAAGATCGGGAATAAACGTGCCACTAAATAAACACCGGCAACAACCATGGTTGCAGCATGTATCAATGCAGAAACAGGTGTGGGACCTTCCATCGCATCAGGTAACCAAATATGGAAAGGGAACATGGCTGATTTTCCTGCACCACCTGCAAACACTAACACCAAGCCCCAGGTTAATGCTGAAAAACCAAGGAAGGATGCAGAAACAATACTTGTTAAATAATTACCTTCGGTTGTTAATCGTTGAATCAATGTTTGAAAATCCAATGTTTCGGAATAATAAGAAAGAACAAGTATTCCAATTAAAAATCCAAGATCAGCAAAACGAGTAACAATAAATGCTTTTTTAGATGCCGCCACTGCTGATGGTTTTTCATAATAAAAACCAATAAGCAAGAAAGAGGAAACACCCACTAATTCCCAGAATATATAGATCTGAAAAATATTTGTGGAAAGTACCAATCCCAACATGGAGAATGTAAATAAGGAAAGGAACGCGTAATAGGTTGCGTAACGTGGTTCACCATTCATATAACCCATACTGTAAATATGAACCATGAGTGAAATGAAAGTAACGATCACAATCATCATCACCGAAATAGGATCCAATAATATTCCCATATCGATTGCAACGTTTGGCGAAAACTGTAACCATACATATTTTAATGCAATGATCTTTTGATATACGCCCTCAACTTTTCCTACTTCAAAGAAATATTGATACGCTACAAATGCGGATAAAAGGAATGAAACCAATAGCGAAAGTGTTCCCAGTACACCGGAGAATTTCGGGAAATACCTACGACCAACTAATCCAATTATCAGGAAGGTGATGATCGGTAAAAGAGGAATTAACGCTATGTAAGTTGAATTCAACATAATTAAAATTTCATTAGATCTGCATCATCCACATCAATTGATTTTAAGCTGCGGTACAGATGTATTATTATTGCAATTGCCACGGCAGCTTCGGCAGCAGCAATGGTAATAATGAATATGGTAAAAAATAAACCATCCAGTTTATCAGCATACAAATATTTATTGAACGCTACAAAATTGATGTTGACACTGTTCAAAATTAATTCGATGGCCATCAGCATCGTGATCATATTTTTACGTGTAAGGAAACCATACACACCAATGAAAAACAAGGCAGTGCTTATAAATAACATATGTGTCAATCCTATTTCGCTCATTCTTTTGTTTTTATTTTAATGGCAATTACAATACATCCGACAAGTGCTGCTAATAAAAGCATACTCACTACTTCAAAAGGTAAAATATATCCGTATTGTGTCGTACTTAACATTTGTAATCCAATATTTTTTACACTCGGTGCAACCGCTGCATTAGCAGTTGGAATAAATGTATGTTCCGTAATATAAAGAAGTGTAAGTGCTGTTGCAAAAACAGCTGCAAGTCCTGAAAACAGGGCCCTCCACAGCACAGGCTTTTGCATTTCATCACCGGAAGCATGTGTTAAAAAAACAGAAAATATGATCAACACTACAATACCGCCTACATAAACCACAATTTGAACTGCTGCAATAAATTCATAATTCAAATAGAAATACAATGAAGCAATACCTAGCAATGAAAATAACAGGTAAATAGCAGCACGGAATATTTTACGGGAAGTTACCGCAAGTATTCCACCGCCAATGATCACCGCAGCGATAATATAAAATATGATTTGTGACGCGCTCAATTTATTTTTTATTTATCAATTTAAAATTCTAATTCTTAAATCCTTTTTCCTAAATCAACAAATCCTGATTTTTTAGTTCCTACTCAACTCCATCTTTCAATCTTGAACCGGGTTTATTCAAAACCTTTTTCAAATATTGTTTCTCGTACTGACTGTGTTCAAATTCATTGCCCATTAGAATTGCAGTGGTCGGACATGCTTCAACACACATACCACACATGGTACACATATCTAAATGATACACCCATGTATCAATTCTTTTTTTCTTTTTACCATCCGGTTGGATCTCTTGTTTGGTGATAATTTTTATTGATCCATTCGGACACGATAATTCACAGGATTGACACCCTGTGCATTGGTGTTCATTTTTTTCGTCATGCGGCATGATCACCTCACCACGAAAACGTTCAGGCAAGTTTAATGTAGCACGATTTTCCGGATATTCTTCCGTAATAATTTTATTAGGATGGATAAAATAATACCCCGTCAATTTCATCCCGGTTAATAAGGATTTTATTGATTTAAAAATGGTCCCGAAATACTCTTTTATAAACATCTTATTTAAAAAATTCTAAACATTAAATTCTAAAATCTAAACACATTAAAAGTGCCAGCCCATAATTGCCATTAAGGTTACCAATAATACATTTACCATACTTATTGGCAACAAATATTTCCACTCCAGGTTCAATAATTGATCAATCCGTAAACGCGGGAATGTCCAACGAAACTGCATAATAATAAAAATGATAAATAATGTTTTTCCAAAAAACCAAATGGATGAAGGAATGTAATCCATGATATGATTGAAACCTGTCATTCCACCAATGTGGAAAGGCATCCATCCTCCAAGGAAAATTGTTGCAGCTACTGCTGATACAACAAATAAATTAATGTATTCCGCCATCAGGAACATGGCGAATTTCATACCCGCATATTCTGTGTTGAAACCTCCGGTAAGCTCTTGGTCGGCTTCTACTAAATCGAATGGAGCACGATTGATCTCTGCTGTTGAAGCAACTACAAATATCACAAAAGCAATCGCTACAGGAATGTGTCCCTTAAATATCCACCATCCGTTTGCCTGACTCTCCACAATATCATTCAAACTTAAACTTCCGGTAAGAACTACAATTGAAATAAGCGATAAGCCAATTGAAAGTTCGTAGCTCACTATTTGCGCACCAGAGCGCATTGCTCCGATTAAGGAGTATTTATTACCACTTGACCAGCCAGCCATTAAAATTCCGATAACTGCCATGGATGAAACGGAAGAAATATAAAGTACGCCAATGTTAATGTCCCAGATTTGAAAACCTTTGGCATAAGCTATTGGCGCTACAGCCAACAGAGCAGTAGTAATAATGATACCGGGAGCAAGATTAAATAAAAATTTATCAGCAGCGTCAGGAGTAAAACCTTCTTTGAACAACAGCTTCACAGTATCAGCAATAATTTGCAAAGTCCCTTTTGGTCCAACACGATTTGGTCCTAAACGAAGTTCCATGAATGCTGCCACTTTACGTTCCATATAACCCAGGAAGAAAGCCAATAATATAAGGAACACCAATAAACACACTCCAACAATAACCATTTCGGTTACCGTAAGAAGCATATCGTTTGTTATGGCATTTTTCAGCCAATTATGGATATGTGTTGCAAGTGACGAAAAGCTATATGATAAAAGTGTTTTCAATTTTTAATATATAAATTCTATTCCTTATTTATAATTACTATTCCCTAATTACCTGTCAATATCAGGAATAATTAAATCAATGGTAGCCATAATTGCTATCAGATCCCCTATTTTATGTCCTTTTGAAATATGTGGTATTGCAGATAAGTTAGCAAAATTTGGTGAACGATATTTGCAACGGTATGGTGTTGCACTGCCATCACTAACAATGTACACACCTAATTCTCCTCGGGCTGTTTCTACTCGTTGGTAAAATTCTCCTTTTGGTAATTTTAGTACATTTTTTGTTTTGGCAACAAATTCTCCTTCCGGAATATTGTCGATCAGCTGCTCTATAATATTTACTGATTGTAACATTTCAGCCATACGCACCTGGCACCTTGCCCAGCTATCACCACCTGTTACCAGTATTTCGTCAAATTTCAGTTTTTCATAACCATCATAAGGATAAAGTTTCCGGATATCGCAGCTAAGTCCGGAAGCTCTTGCTACAGGACCTGTACAACCTAATGCAATGGCATCTTCTTTCGTTAAAACTCCAACATCCATCATACGATTTTGGAAAATAACATTACCGATCAATATTTCATTGTACTCATGATAATTATCTTTGAATTGCTTCAATACTTCTTTAATACGTTTTGGAAAATCAGGTTGCAGGTCTGTTATTACACCACCCGGAACCATGAAGTTTTGCGTAAGTCTTGCTCCACAAGTTTCTTCCATGATGCTATTGATCGCCTCGCGTTCGCGGAAAGCATAAAAGAAAGGAGTTACACCACCCAGATCGAGACCGGCAGATGCAAACCATAAAATATGTGAGCTAAGACGTGACAACTCACATAATATAATCCTGATTGCTTGTGCACGTGCAGGAACCTCTACCTGTAAAGCTTTTTCAACTACCAATGCACATGCCTGATTGTTCATGTGTGCCGACAAATAATCCATTCGGCTGGTTATATAAATAAACTGGCGATAGGAAAAACTTTCGCTCATTTTTTCAATGGAACGATGAATGTATCCCAGATGTGGTTCTACTTTTTTAATTGTTTCACCATCCAGCCACACCTTTAAACGTAACACACCATGTGTGGACGGATGCTGTGGCCCAATGTTTATGACAAATTCGCCTTCTTCGTTAATACAATCTTCTTCTCCTAGTAACATCTATAATTCTATCATGTGTTCGTCAACATAATTTTTTCTCAGGGGATACCCCACCCAATCTTCTTCTAAAAATATTCTACGCAAGTTTGGATGATTTAAAAATTTAACACCAAACAAATCGAATACTTCATCTTCATTCAATTCGGCTGTTTTCCAAATATCATAAACCGATTCAATTTGCGGATTAATAGTATCGGTAATTTTCGCTTTTACAACAATTGTATGATTATGTGTTTTTGAATTCAGGAAGTAAACCATCATTAAATGATCTTTCCAATCCACACATGTTAAGCAAAATAAATAATCAAAATTAAATTCTTTAGTTGAGCGAAGAACTTTCATAAAAGGAAGTAACTCTTCGGAAGGAATAATAACATTCAAAAACTCTCCGGTTTCATCAAAAGTGACTGCTGAGAATACTTGTGTAATATTATTTTTTAGTTCTTCGTTAGTCATTATTTTTATTTCCTGTTTTTTTTGTTTCCCTATTCCCTACTTTTTATCTACTTGTTTTCTGAAGTAAGCGTCATTCTTAATTTTTTCCTGCAAAGCAATCATTGAATGTAAAAGAGCTTCAGGACGCGGAGGACAACCCGGCACAAAAACATCAACAGGAATAATATGATCAATTCCTTTTACAACAGAATACGTATTGTAAAAGAACGGACCACCTGAAATAGTACATGCACCCATTGCAATAACATATTTTGGTTCGGGCATCTGATCATATAAGCGCTTAAGCACCGGTGCCATTTTCATCACAATAGTACCTGAAACAATTATTAAATCAGCCTGACGTGGTGTTGCACGCATTACTTCAAATCCAAAACGCGACCAATCGTATTTTGCATTTACAGTGTGCATCATTTCAATTGCACAGCAACTTGTACCAAATGCCAACGGCCATACCGAATTGGAACGGGCCCAATTTATAACCGCATCAAGTTGGGTTACCATAAACCCTCCATCAGGAGTTTCGTGAATTTGCCCGGGAAATTCCAGTTTATCTTTTACACCCATTTTAGCGCTCCCTTCTTCCAAGCATACAACAGGCCCATAAATAAAATAAACATGAAAACTAATATCTCAAAAAATGCAAGCATGCCTATGTCTTTTACAACAACAGCCCATGGATACATGAAGACAAGCTCCACATCAAACACCAAAAATATTAAAGCGAATAAATAATAACCAACATTAAATTGAATAAACGAAGTTCCCGAAGTAGGAATACCGCATTCGTATGTTTCACCTTTCTGAGGATTTGTAGAAGTTTTTGCAAGTGCCTTTGATAAAAGGATTCCGCCTGCCGCGAAAGCAACTCCGCAAAATAAAAGAAGTATTAGTGCCAGTGAGCCCATATAATTTTTTCTGGTGTCAAAAGTATCTTGCGTCAAAGTTATAAAAAATGATATATATCATACCAAAATAATTCAAATCAAGCTTCCTTTACAAACTATTTTTAATTCAATTAATTTAAAACTATAATTTATGGCAATCAAAATTACAGACGAGTGTATCAATTGCGGAGCCTGCGAGCCAGAATGTCCAAATGGTTCTATTTATGCCGGAGGAGATGAGTGGAGATTTTCCGACAAAACCTCAGTGAAAGGAAGTTTTACTTCAAAAAGCGGAATTACGGCTAATGCAGACGATGCGCAAACCTCTATTTCAGGAGATTTTTATTATATCGTAACGGATAAATGCACTGAATGTGCGGGGTTTCATGATGAACCACAATGTGCATCTGTTTGTCCTGTTGATTGTTGTGTTCAGGACGAAAATCATGTGGAATCGAAAGATGAATTATTAGCAAAGAAAGAAACATTACATGCTTAAAAATCATTAAAGAATAATAATGGAAACAGTTGAAAAAAAAGCAGGGAAAACAACCGAAGTTAGAGAAGCTGATAGAGTGGTGGTACGTTTTTCCGGTGACTCCGGTGATGGTATGCAATTAACCGGAATGCAGTTTTCTGATACTGCAGCACTTTTAGGAAATGATATCAGTACCTTTCCTGATTATCCGTCTGAAATACGTGCCCCGATAGGTACTGTTGCAGGGGTATCTGGATTTCAGGTGCATTTTGGAAGCAAAGAAATATTTACTTCCGGTGACGAATACGATGTATTGGTTGCAATGAATGCTGCAGCATTAAAAGTTGATCTTCCTAAATTAAAAAAAGGAGGATTCATCATTGCAAACACTGCCGGATTTGATAAAAAAAATCTTGGCCTGGCACAATATCCTGAAGGAGTGAATCCTTTGGAGGATGAATCACTTACAAATTACACTGTATTGCAAGTAGATGTAACACGGCTTACAAAAGAAGCGCTTGCAGATTCTGGATTAGGAACAAAAGAAATTGAACGATCTAAAAACATGTTTGTGCTGGGTGTTCTTTTCTGGATGTTTGATAAACCTCTAGATCATACGCTAAAGTTCATCGAAGAAAAATTTGCAAAAAAACCTGAAATTGCTCTTGCGAATGAAAAAACGTTAAAAGCCGGGTGGATCTATGGTGAAAACACAGAGATCTTTAACACTCAATTCAAAGTTTCAGCAGCAAAACTACCTGCTGGAGAATACAGAAGTATCACAGGAAATCATGCAACTGCTATTGGATTACTTGCTGCTGCAGAGAAATCAGGTTTGCCTTTATTTTTAGGCTCTTACCCTATCACTCCTGCTACAGATATTTTACATGAGCTTTCAAAATACAAAGCGAATGGCGTAAAAACCTTGCAGGCAGAAGATGAAATAGCTGGTATTTGTTCTGCCATTGGAGCTTCTTATGCAGGAAATCTTGCAATAACAACTACTTCAGGACCCGGTATGGCTTTAAAAACGGAAGCATTAGGTTTAGCAACCATGTTGGAAATCCCTTTGGTGGTTGTAAATGTTCAGCGTGGAGGGCCAAGTACAGGTTTACCAACAAAAACGGAGCAATCCGATTTATTGATGGCCATGCATGGAAGACATGGCGAAGCACCTCTTCCTGTTATTGCAGCTTCTTCTCCATCGGATTGTTTTGATATGGCGTATGAAGCATGCAGAATTGCGATTGAACACATGACACCTGTCATATTATTAACAGACGGATACATTGCAAATGGTTCTGAACCATGGCTTTTTCCAACTGAAGATAAGCTTGCAAAAATTTCAGTGAAGTTTTTAGATACGCCCAATGGCGAAAACAATGTGTTGCTTCCTTACAAACGCAACGAAAACTTAGTTCGTCCCTGGATCAAGCCGGGAACAAAAGGTTTAGAGCATCGTATTGGCGGATTGGAAAAACAAAATGAAACCGGAAACGTTTCGTATGATGCAAAAAATCACGAAACGATGACCAGATTAAGAGCTGCAAAAATTGAAAAAATTGCTGATTTTATCCCTCTTGCAAAACCTGATAGCGGAAAAGAAAAAGCGAAAGTTCTGGTATTAGGCTGGGGCTCTACAGCAGGCTCAATAAAAATGGTTGTTCGCGAAATGATTGATGAAGGCGCTGATGTGGCACATGTTCATTTAAAATACATCAATCCATTTCCAAAAAATCTGGGTGAATTATTAAAAGGATATGAAAAAGTATTGATCCCTGAAATGAATTGCGGACAATTGTTACAGTTGATAAGAGCAAAATATATGGTACCTGCAATTGGTTTTTCTAAAGTGCAGGGATTGCCGTTTACAACAGCTGAATTAAAAGAAAAAATAAAAGACCTATTATAAATCTACGAAATACGAATAAATACGAATCTACGAATAAGAAAACAAAATATTATATACAGTTTCGTGAATAGGTATAGTTCGATATTGGTAGCTAAATTAAAAAATAAATTAGCATGGAAACAGCAACTGAAAATAAATTAAGCCCAAAGGATTACGCATCAGAAATGGAAGTGAAATGGTGCCCGGGATGTGGAGACTATTCTATTTTAAAGCAGGTACAAACGGTATTTCCTGATCTGGGTGTGCCCAAAGAAAATTTTGCTTTCATTTCCGGTATAGGTTGTTCCTCACGCTTTACCTATTATATGGATACATACGGTATGCATAGCATTCACGGAAGAGCTGCAGCAATTGCCTCCGGGGTAAAAGCGGCTAATCCTGATTTAAGTGTGTGGATCGTTTCCGGTGATGGTGATGCCCTTTCAATTGGTGGAAATCACTTTATTCATTTGATGCGTAAAAATTTCGATGTGAATTATCTGGTTTTTAATAATCAGATCTACAGCTTGACAAAAGGACAATATTCCCCAACTTCTGAAAGAGGAAAAGTAACTAAATCGAGTCCATACGGTTCTATTGAAGAACCATTTAATCCTTCTGAATTAGCATTGGGTGCAAAAGCAAGTTTTGTTGCGCGTACACTTGACCGCGATCCGAAACACATGCAAGCAGTTTTAAAACGCGCTCATGCACATAAAGGAACTTCCTTTGTGGAAGTATATCAAAACTGTCCTGTATTTAACGACACAGCCTTTTTTGCCTTCTCTGATAAAGAAACAAAAAAAGAAGAAGCCATCCTAGTGGAACACGGCAAACCATTGATCTTTGGTAACAATGAGGAGAAAGGAATTAAGTTTGAAGGATTAAATCCTGTTATAGTAACTATTAAAGAAAGTGGTATTTCTCCAAATGATCTATGGATACACGATGAGAAAGATAAAACAAAAGCAAATATCCTTTCCCGTTTCTTTGATACGACTCAACACGATGATGAGTTCCCCCGTCCATTCGGAATTATTTACGCCAATGAGCGCCCGATATACGATGAGAACTTAGTAGCACAAATTGATACCGTTAAGCTTAAAAAAGGAAAAACATCCTTAAATAAAATATTATCAGGAGAAAAAACCTGGAGTATAAATTAGACCTTTGATTTGGGTTAGAAAGAGGCACCTCGGGTAATGTGAGGTGTTTTTTTTGTGTAGTACTCTTTCTTATTTTTACACAGAAATAAATTGAGTAAATCTCCGTACTTTTACATTTCAAAAAATAATCAATAAAAAAAATGAACAAACACCTTGAAATATTATACAAAGAGCATGCAGTCATAAAAAAAGCTCTTCAAACAGTAAAAGAACTGAAAGAACTGATCGATATAAATCCCGATGAATATAAATCAGAAATGATACGGTATATTTCTTTTTTCAGAAAGTATGCTGATGGATTTCATCATTATAAAGAAGAACAAATTTTATTTCCTGAAATGAGCAAAAAAAATGAATTCCTTGCTGAAGGTGTTATCAAAGAAATGTTTGAAAACCATTCTGATTTCAGAGAGATGACCGGAAATATTGAATCTCTGGTTAATTCAGGAGATTACAAAAATGCCCATGCAGCATTTGAAAAATATGCTGAAGCATTACTTGATCATATTGCAGTGGAAGATGATGAAGTTTTTCAAATGGCCGAATCGGTTTTTGATGATGCAGAAATTGAAAAAATATATTTCCGTTTTATGGATTGTGATAAAGACCTTGGCACTTCCGACAAAATAAAATTTGAAGCAATGATAAATTGATTTTATTTTAAAAAAAATTGAAAACCAAATTCAATAATTAAGAGCCTGTTAAAATTTCACTAAAATAAAATATAGTATAGCAAACATTGCGGGGTCACTTCGAGTGCGACCAAAGGGAGCGTATCGAGAAGGCGGGGAGAATTCTGAAATAATAAGCTCTCGCACTTTCTCGATACACCTTCCTAAAAAAGGAAGGCTACTCGAAATGACAACCCACATTGCGATAACAGATAATTTGAACAAAATTTAAACAGGCTCTACGAAATAAATAATTAATCATGAAATTGCTGATCATTGAAGATGAACTTAGTTTACTAAAAAGCATTACTGATTTTTTTCAGAAGGAGTTGTTCATTTGTGAAACAGCCACTACATACAATGAAGGACTTGAAAAAATTAATTTGTATGATTATGATTGCATTATTTTAGACATCAATCTTCCGGGGGGCAGTGGATTGAAACTTCTGGAAAACCTTAGAAATAAAAAGAAACAAGAAGGCGTTGTCATTATTTCTGCAAAAAATTCAGTGGATGATAAAATAGCCGGGCTCGAATTAGGAGCTGATGACTATCTGACCAAACCTTTTCATCTTTCAGAATTAAACGCCAGAGTTAAAGCCCTTCTTCGAAGAAAATATTCGGAGGGAACAAACCAAATTAAGTGTGATGATTTATTAATTGATCTATCTTCAAAGTCTGTTTCATTTAAAAATATTCCTCTTCACCTTACAAAAAATGAATATCAGTTATTGATTTTTATGGCTGCAAACAAACAGCGCGTAATATCGAAACAAGCAATAGCAGAGCATCTTTTAGGCGACCAGGCTGACAATGTTGATTCCTATCATTCTGTTTATGCTCATATAAAAAACATTAAGAAAAAACTAAAAGATGTTGATTGTCCGGATTGCATAAAAGCTGTTTACGGACTGGGGTATAAATTTGAAATGTAATGAAATAGAGGAAAAAAATGAAACTTCAAAAAAAAAATACGCAATTCTTACTGATCTACCTTCCTATTATTTTAATAATTTGTTCTTTCATTTTTTATATTCTGCTAAGTCTTCAAATAAACCATTTACACGATAAATTACTACTCCTTAAACAAGAAAATATTTTAAAATTATTAGATGAACACAAGCGTGAAATTGAACTACATTCAGGAGCTAAGGGAGAGTACACAGTTACTGAAATTAATACTCCTACTTCAAAAAAATATAACGTCATTACAGACACTTCTATTTTTTATGCATCCCAAAATAAATTTTTGCCATTTAAAATGCTTACCGAAAGATTCAGACATCTCGGCAAAGATTATGAAATTACCACCTACTCCTCTTCTATTGAAACCACTCATTTGATGGTAGCGGTGTTTTCAATTCATGGTCTGATTTATATCATTATGCTGTTCTCCATTGTCATCATTAATCGAAAGGTTTCTGAAGAATTATGGCAACCATTTTATGAAACAATTGATAAACTTAATACCTACGACATTAGCATGAACAGTTCCCTGAATTTAAACCATGAAACAGGCGTAACAGAATTTGACGAATTAAACAGGGTAGCTCAGCAATTAGTTACTAAAGATCAACTGGCTTACCAAAGCCAGAAGCAGTTTGTTGAAAATGCTTCACATGAAATACAAACTCCGCTTGCTATCATTCGGTCAAAAGCTGAATTATTAATGGAGCAACCTGATTTAAATGAGAAAACAGCAGAACTGATAAACGATATTGCAGAAGCTACCACTCGTTTAAGCATCCTGAATAAAACCTTATTACTATTAGCTAAAATTGAGAATAATCAATTTCTTGATCAAAAGAAAATTTATCTTTCTGAAGTAATTGAAACGAGCCTTACTAACTTTCAGCAATCTTTTGATGACAGGTTACCCCAAATAAAAAAAGATTTAGATAACTCTTCATATATTACTGCTAATCTATCATTAATTGAGATTCTTTTGAATAATTTAATTAAAAATGCCATTATCCATAACGAGCCTTTTGGCAACATAAATATTGCTTTAAAACACAACAATTTCATTATCGAAAATACCGGACCTGCATTAACCATCTCTGAAGAATTGTTATTTGAACGCTTCAGAAAGGACTCGAATAAGCCTAATCAGACAGGATTGGGACTTGCTATTGTAAAGCAAATTTGCACGTTGTACGATTACAAGTTAAGCTATACCTATAAAGATCATATTCATCGCCTTCAAGTTAACTTCTAAAAACTCTAAATTTCTACTAAATCACATATTAATTTTGTCGTATGCTCTCCTTTTTTTATTTATTGTAATTCACAATACACTAAAATAGGAGGTTAAAAGTAAAAATGAAAAATATTAACTGCTCTTCCTGTTCTAACACAAATTGTCTTGTACTCAAGCATTGCTCATCTCAATGGATTGAGTTGATCAATCAAAAAAAATATCAGAGCTCCATTAAACAAGATCAGAATATTATTAATGAAGGATTTCCTGTTTTAGGAATTTACTTTATTCAAAAAGGTAAGGCAAAAGTGTTTTCTACTGGGTTTACAGGGAAGCGACAAGTTGTTCGTTTTGCTAAAGAAGGGCACCTGCTTGGGCATAGAGCTTTAGGAAACGATGATACTTACCCAATTGGTGTTGTTGCCTTAGAAGACAGCCTGGTCTGTTTCCTTGAAAACACGCTTCTGGATGACATATTTCTACACAATCCGAATTTTTCACATGGGTTGATGATGTTCTATTCGCAGGAATTGCGAAAACTGGAAAAAAGGATGAAAAATATTCCCCGAATGAACGCCAGGGAAAAAGTCGCAGAGGCATTGTTATTAATCTATGAAAGTTTTGGTTTAAATGAACATAACGAATTGAATGTTCCTTTTTCCCGTAATACTATTGCACACATAGCCGGCACCAGCTCAGAGGAAGTTTCCCGACTGCTTTCGAATTTTGAAGAAGAAGGTTTCATTAACAGACACGGTAGAAAAATAGCGATATTAAATCTGGAGGATTTAAAAACTATTATTGTGAAAATGGATTTTAAAGTAATAATTAATAATTAAAATAATAGTCCGTTTCTTCCCATGCTATTTCCATAACATTATTAGCAATATAAACTTTTGATGCAGATCAAGTAACGGTCCGATAAGTATCACTGTTCTTTGATTTTCCCTTTCATTATTTTGCAAAACGATAATTTGTAAGCTCAAACTTGTAAAAAATACAAACTTCAGACTAAGTACAATCATTTTTATTTATTAAAACTATATCGTCCTTTGTCATGGAAATGTAATTTAAAATTTACGGGCAAAGAAACAACTGCACATTTCACGGTTTCTACTGCAAACCATTCAAAAAAAACATTAAATATTTTACTAATTTCTTTCAAAAAAACAATTAAATACAAATTAATAAGCAATAATAAGTTAAACAAAAAACAAAAATCATGAAAACGAAAAAATTTAAACTATTAACTGTGCTAGGAGCATTGTCTATGGGAATCATCTTAATAGCTCCTACATCTTGTAAAAAAGATAAGATAAAAGGATGTACTGACCCGGTAGCAACAAATTACAGTTCAACAGCAGAAGAAGATGATGGGTCTTGTACCTATGCCACACCTGGACCGGGCACAAGCACAACTGATCTTTTATCAAAATCTGTAACTTCAGCTCCAACTATGGATGGAGTAATTGATGCTTCCTGGGCCAATTGTCAAAAATTAACAGGAACAGCAGCGGTACCTTCAAGCATTACTGATTTTGTGTGGTACAACGGAGAAACTTACAATTTCACATTGCGTTCGATGCGTGATGCCACCAATATTTATTTCCTGGCTGAATGGACTGATCCTAAGGACAGTAAAGAAAGAGAAGGGTGGTATTTTGACACTAGTGTTACTCCAAATATATGGAAGCAACAAAACAAAAAAGCAACATCAGCTACTGATAAATGGTATGAAGATAAATTGGCAATGTTGTGGCCAACAGCAACTACAAGCCTTACTGACTGGAATTCTTCTACTTGTTATTCAACCTGTCATGGAGTAAATCAAACTTTAGGTTATAATACCACTACTAAACACTATGCTGCAGCCGGAGAGGTTGTTGATATGTGGCATTGGAAACGCGTTAGAACCGGAAATCCGTTTGTAAATCAGTTTGATGACCAACGAATAGTTACAATCGTTGATATTAACGCACCTACAGCAACTGAAAAGAAAGATGGTGGAAGAGGTAGTGATGCATCTACTGCCGGTGGTGATGTTGCTAACATACAAACATTAAACAATGGAACTGCAAATGTTACTGTTCCTAAGTTTATTATTCCTAACCAAAGTAATTATTATTGGATCACAACTGATGATACACTTAGTGGTTTGGCAAAACGTGTAACGGCAGTTGATGTTAATGGTGTATTGACTTATGCAGGTGGTACTATTGACCCTGCAACAGGTGGTTATGAAATGAATACAGGAGCTAAAAGATTTCCTAGTATTTATACCAGAGGTACGTTTGTTGGTAGCAGAGGAGATATTACAGCTTATGGAAACCATACCGGTACAGGTTGGGTGCTTGAATACAAAAGAGCACTTACAACTTCTGATGCAGCAAATGATGTTCAGTTTGATGTTACCAAAGAGTATATGTTTGGTTTTGCTATTTTTGAAAATGCAGCAATCGCTCATGGTATCAAACCTAATTTAAAATTAAAATTTAACTAGTTAAAAGCTCAAACCGTATTTAGATTAGTATAGTTGTTTTAGTTTTTTTCATAGGAGCAGCAGTTGGAGAACTGCTGCTTTTTTAATGCTACTACCAAATGAAATATAAAATAGTCCATTTTTAAAACCTCAGCCAAACCCTCTCCTTGAAAAAAGAGAGGGTGATTGGCCTATTTTTTTATATTTCACTTTTGGTATTCCCTGTATCTTTCCCTTTGATGACTAACAATTCTCTGGATCCCGATTGATATTTGTAAGTATTATTATAGTAGCTGTATCATTACATTTCATAAATTTGAAATATCTAACAGATCTTGCTGATGATGAGCTATCAATTATTAAAACTGATCCATATCCTGAGTGCCACATTAATGATAGGTACAGGCCTTGGCAGCGCATTCTATTTATTCTTCACCTATAAAAAAGCAAAAGCATCCACTGTAAAAGATGTCTTAAAATTAGTTGTTCTGGCAGATTCTATTTTCACGCTGCCATCAGTAATTGTTCAACTGATCACAGGTATATTTTTGTCGAACCTGATGAACCTGCTTTACACAAAATGGTTTTGGATTGTAACTATTTCGAGCGTTATCGTTTTAGTCTTATGGCTCATTGCTGTTTTTATTCAATATAAACTCAAACGATTACTGGAGGAGAAAGAAGAGATCACTCCGCAATTTCACGATTTGATGAAACAATGGTATTTCCTGGGAATATTTTCATTTTCCGGCTCCATCTTTCTTTATTATTTAATGGTTTATAAACCTTTTATTTAGCAATGAATATATTGATCTTAGGAGGAACCGGTTTTATAGGAAACAGCATATTTCATTCGCTTGTTTCACATCATACTATAATAGTTGCAAGCAGAACCAAAATAGAATGTTATGATAATTGGCGTCAGGTAGATTTTGCTAAAGAAAATGATTGGAAAAAACTGTTGCAAGGAATTGACCTGGTAATAAATGCAATAGGAATTATTGAAGGTGATTTTCAAAAAATCCAAACAGATGCGCCACTAAGTCTTTTCGAAGCGTGTATAAAACAAAACATTAAAATAATAAATATTTCTGCAATTGGTGCTGAGAAAAAAATCCCTGTAACAAAATTTCTGCAGACAAAAAAGATAACAGATGATTTTGTTTTACACTATCCTTTTGGAAAAGTAATTTATCCGGGTATAGTGCTTGGCAAAAATGGTAAAAGCACTAAGTTCTTCTCAGCAATTGCAAGTCTTCCTATCATTCCTGTTTTTGATGACAAAACAATACCCTTAGTTCACATTACCCAACTGACGGAACTCATCAGAACTATTGCAGAAGATTTTGATAAATACCCTAAACAAATTTTTGCGGTTTCAGAAAATGAAACGTTTACCGATTTCCTTTCTGCATTGAAAGGAAAAAAGGGAAGGTTTTTCAAAATTCCGAAATTTATTATTTCCATATTTTTTCTACTATTTCCAAAAGCTACCATTGGTCTGTTCAGCAAAGACACGGTTAAACTTTTTGAAATAACAGAACCAAGCGATTATCCTCCTATGTTTGAAAAAGCGAGTTCAAAATTTCAACTAGATGCAGAAGTTGATTACACACTCTTTATTTCTTCATTTGCTTTATTGGCAATTGTTTTCATTTGGGTATGGAGCGGAGTAAGTTCATTGATCGCATGGGATGAAAGTTATTCTTTAATGAATCTCATCACTTCTAACCATATTTTAGCAACCGGCTTGATCTTACTTGGTAGTTTTGCAGATATTATTCTTGGCTTTGCTGTGATAAATAAAACCATCCGAAAAAAAGTATTGATCCTGCAGCTTATTTTTATGATAATCTATATGCTTATACTTACTGTATTTGCGCCTTTCTACTGGATTCATCCTTTTGGTGTATTGAGTAAGAACATTCCAATAATTGCTTTGAGTTGTTATTTACTGATGAAAAAAGATTAAGAGTCAGTTTGTTTTTCCAGAAAAGATTCTTCATTTCATTCAGAATAAAGAGTGCAAGATTTTGTCATATTGAGCCCTTCGGCTATGCTCAGGATAAACTCCGCGAAATATCTATTGGGAATGGAAGCAATTATTTTGAATAGAAATTAAAATATTTCTCTTATACCAATTACAAATATATTTTGGTCCAACAAATTCCCGCGCACAGTCTTCGACAAACTTTGACGGACTTCACGCATTGGACCATTTTATAAATAGGGTTCACTCTAACACTAAGAAAAGCAATATTGTCGGATCATTTAAGCCTTTTTTGTTTTATTTGGTGCAAACATTTC
>Ga0156174_1088_pt1 | contig 81257 bp, 73 predicted proteins | sample RifCSPlowO2_12_FD_107827 | JGI IMG/M metagenome (GOLD analysis project Ga0156174, IMG submission 107827) | Bacteroidetes bacterium RIFCSPLOWO2_12_FULL_35_15
AAGAATACAAATATTCGAGCGCAAAAAATTATGCAGGAGAAAATGGATTGTTGCAAATCGAAACAATTATGAGGCAATGGAAAACTTACAAATAATTCTTTACTGATGTTCATTTGGAATGAAAGTAATTCGGCAGGATGCCGGTTAAAGAAAGCGGAGCGGGACGCTCCGCTTAACGGGGGCATTAGTAATCGAACTCCGGTTGTAAAGGTTTTGAAACCCTGACAGGATTAGTCAATTGGATACATAATTCTTCAACTATTTTCTGCAACAAATTTATTGATCTTACTCATCAATTCTTTTTGACCAACAATTTCTGAACAAGTTACTACTGCACTTACAGTTACGCCCAAAACACCATGAAGATTAAGGTTTTGGCCGGTTAAGAATAAATTAGGAACTTTTGTTTTAGGCGTGATAAATGTTTTTAAAATATCACGATAATCTTTTTCGACACCATACATGGTACCATCCCTGCTACCAATATAATCTCGGTATGTAAGCGGTGTAGAAGTATATACCGATTTGATCTTGTCTTTTAATCCCGGCATTCGTGCTTCAATGATGTTTATTAAACGCTCTGACCTGTCTTTTTTAAATGCCTCATACGCTTCGCCCCTATTATCTTCAATATTAGGAATAACATGTTTTGTATCCTCCCATTGCTTCACTTCATCATAATGCATATAGGCCATAGCAATTAACCCATTGGTATATTCCAGATTTTTGGATGATGCCTGTGGAAAAAGTGCAAATCCATGGGGCCAGTTATCCGGCTGATAGTTAATGCCATCCCACACATTATCATCATGATGGTGATAAATATTATGATTGAAATACTTCATAGTATTTTCCTTCAGGACAATAAACAACATGAAGGATGAAATAGAATTTTTAAGACTATTTATTCGATTTCGATATGCTGCACGGATCTTACCGGGCTCCACCATATCAAGCGTTTTAGAAATATCGAAATTGGATATAAAATACTTGCCTTCAATTATTTTTCCATTTGTTAATTCTACACTTTTAATAAGACTTTCTTCAAAATGAAATTTAGAAGCTTCGCTATAATTAAAAATTTCACCTCCCATTTTCCGGATAGATTCAGAAAGATGTTTTGCAATTTGTGCACCTCCATCAATACATTTCCATGAACTTTCGATATAGGTGTTTACAACAAGAGCATGCACATAAAGCGGTGTTTTGCCGGCAGCACCGGCATATAAAGGGTTTGTTCCGGCCAGTACATTCTGTAATTTCACATTGGATGTTACACTTTCAATATATGCTTTTGTATCAACAGATAAAAAATCGGCCATAACCAGATCTTTTCTTTCTTCACTTAAATTATACAATGGAAAGAAGGCGCATATTTCACGGATCTTATCACAATATTTTACAAGATTTTCTTTTTCCTCAGGAAACTGTTCACTTAAAACACGAATAAAATTATCGTAGCCCTGAGCATGTTTATAAACTACCGGATCGCCTCTGAATGTAATATGATCAAAGCCGTCCATATCCATTTGCTTTAATTTTATTTTATCCATCAACCCTAAATATTTAAAATAACTATTCAGGTTTTGTCCTTCAGAAAGCCCACCAATGTAATGTATCCCGGTATCAAAAAGTACTTTGTCTCTCGAAAATATTTGAAGACTTCCGCCTAACTGACGATTTTTTTCCAGGATACAAACTTTATATCCTTCTTTCGCGAGAATATAACCACATGACAATCCACCCATACCACTACCCAGAATAACTACATCGTATTTCTTACTTTCCATATTTAAATTTAGGCTTTTTTTATCAAAGGTGTTTTATTTATCGATCAATTTTCCGTTATCTTATAGGTATAGCTCTATTAGGTTGCCTGCTCTACATCTTATTTTTCTTCGGAACATTTCGAATTATAAATATTATGTTGGAAGTTAATTTTGTATTATCAACTATTTCATACTCCAGGAAGGGAAATGTATCAAGTGTATTTTTTATTAATGTTGCTGAGGCAAAATGTAAGCCTCCTTCTTTGGTTTTATTGAAGCCTGAATTTGTCGAGAAAAATTCAGTATAACGTGTTCCCATGTGACGTTTTTTTTTATCTGCATCAGCATCCCTGATGATCATAACGCCATTTTCTTTCAGTTTATTTGCGCACCTGGAGATCAGCTCAATTTGCATATCCTCACTTAAATAATGAAGCACATCACTGATAATAAATGCATCAGCAAAACCATATTCATATTGAGTAACATCTGCACAAACAAAATTTACTTTATCCGATTTTGAAATGCAATTTGCTGCAATGTCAATTTTTTCCTCATCATAATCTATTCCCAGTATCTCACGGTCTTTACCCATGAAACTTAACATTAGAGGTAAAAAACCATAGCCGCAACCTACATCAACAATCTTCCCATGCTTGGGCAAATAACTTTCGAACAATTTATAATTGCCTTCCATCTTTACTTTAATGCGGCAATACCACTCCAGAACAGGGCCCTTAAAAATATAATTTTTTATCAATCGTGGTCTGAAATAATCAACCGTTTCTTGTTCCTGACGTAATAACTCATACTCATAACGCATCATCTCACAGGTATTTTTTGCGCGTTCTTTATAGGTTGTACCCAATGTTTTATCATCAGGTTTTATCCGAGGCAAATATTTCACTGTTAAACTTCCTTCTTTAAAATGGAAATCTCCTTTGGTAACACAATCACCGGCACCATGTAATAACCAAGGTTGAATATCAGCATTCAATTGTTCTGCGAGATAAAAAGCACCTTTGTGAAAACGAAGAATGTCGCCTGTTGTGGAACGTGTTCCTTCCGGAAAGATCAACGCTGAATAACCTTCCTGCATTAATGCTTTTACTTTTTCTATGGCAGCTTCATAACCCTGTGAAGCCGGATAAAAATCAGCCATTTTTACAATTCGTCCATAAAAAATTGAGTTCCAGACCCAATCATTTGTAAATACAATTATTTTTGGATTCAACATTAAAGTAAGCGCCAGATCAATGTGAGATTGGTGATTACAAATGATTATTGCCGGCTTTTCAAATTTCTCATTTTGTGGATTAATGATCTTTTTTCTGACATTTACAAACATATAGATCATAAACTTGCAGATATACATGATCAGGTAATGGAAAATTAATTTCCGTGTTTTTTTAGGAGCAGGAAATATTGTAAACAGTATAAATCCGGCTAGCGTTAAAAATATACTTCCGAATATAAAAAATAAAAATCCGAAAAAAGTAATAATTAAATTAAACCCGGTATATGGTAAAAGATTTCTTTTTTTACGATTTAGAATTAAGAAATTATAAAATAAAGGCTGAACAATAAATGAAATGAAGAGAACGGTTGTCATACCAATTATTGTAATGATAGCGATGGATCTAAGGGCAGGATGTTGTGCAAAGATCAACACACCGATTCCAATAATTGTTGTGGCAGCAGAAAGGAAAATGGATGTTTTATAAGAATCTAAATTTTTTCGTCCATACTTATATTCCTGTGCCAAACCATCCATAATAAATATTCCGTAATCATCCCCTAAACCAAAAATGAAAGTGGAAATGATAATATTTATAATATTAAATTTCAATCCTAGTATGCCCATTATTCCCAATATCCATAACCATCCGATGAACATTGGTAAAAAATTAATAAACACCAGTTCAAATCGCCCGTGTGACAAAAGCATAAATCCAAATACAAGTAATCCGGTGATAATAAGTATTAAATTAAAATCGGAGGTAATGATGTCCACAAATTGAGTTGACATATATTGTTTATCAAAAACAACGACAGAATTATTAGTTGAGAAGGCATCATACACAACAGATTTTTTGTTGGGGTCAACCTTAACGATGCTTACAACTGTTGTAACATTTTTATTTTCTGTGACCCAATCATTCACAACTAACTTCTTTAGCGTATCTAGTTCAGATAATGCCACAGGTTTAAAATTGGTATTCAGCAGATCGTAGAATGGAGAAAATGCGTCTGCTTTAAATTTATATTCGCTGCTGTAGCGTATCAGGCGGTTTTGTAAAGAATCTTTTTTTTCTGCTGTCCAAAAGGAATTCCATCGATCAATGCGTACTTTTTGCAAAGAGTCAGAAATCAGTAATGTACTAACTGTCGAAAATTTATTAATTAATTTTTCTTCTTTTAGATTATTAAGTTTTTCAGTAGCAACCTCATTTGCTTTTAATGCCTCATTCAGATCTTTTCCTTTCGAAACTATGTAAACCGAACGTAAAGAATAATTATTGATCTTATCCAGATGTTGTTGTGCCTTAATAAGCGCATCACTTTGATAATTAATTTTCAACATGTCGCTTTCGAAACTGACATTAGTAGCAGTAAATGCGAAAACAATTGTTAAAATAAATGTGGCGATCAGGATTGGTTTGTTCTTATCAAAACGATAAGAAACTATTCTTCCAAGAAATGATATTTTAGGAGTAACCGCTTCTTCAGTCTCCTCTCCTTTTCTGTGTTTTAATAAATGTGGCAACACAATTATTGAAAATAAAACCGCACCAATTAAACTAAAACCGGCAAACAAACCAAAATCATGTAAGGCTTGCGACTTTGCAAACTGCAAACTTAAAAATGCTCCAACAGTGGTGGTGCAACCAATAAGCATTGGAAAGGATAGATCGGTGATTACTTTTTCAATGGAGCGTTCATGTTTAAAATGAGTAAAAAAGTGCAGCGAATAATTGATGGCAATTCCAAGAACGATGGAACCTGCACCAATAGCAATGGCAGAAATTTCTTCTTTTATAAAATATAAAAGTGTTAATGAAAATAATGCACCAAATGCAACAGGAAGTAAAATATAAAATATGATAAGCAGTCTTCTGAAAAACAAGCCTAATAACACGACAATAAAAACTAACGCGATCAAAGATGTGTAAATAGAATCGTGTCTGATTTGCTTTGCATTACCGAGTGCCACAGCAGCAGCTCCATAATATTCAATTGTTACTTTATTATTAAATTTTGCATTTAGCGACTTAATAATTTCATTCAGGGAATCAAAGAATATTTTTGACCTGTCGTTATCCGTTGTAGAAACGGATGATGAAATAAACATCATTAAATTTTTCTTATCACGGGTCATGATATAACCTTCATGTACATCAAAATTTTCATCAAACTTCAGATTCTGTAATTTTTTTAATGCAAGTGGAGTAAGGTTGATCGGATCCTTTTTGATGAATTTACTAAACACCATACTGGAAGGAGAAAGGAGGGTTTTGTAATCGCTGTTAATGATATTTTTTAAACTATCCGGCTGCAAAAATCCTTCGATGGTAGGATAATCATTTTCCTCCAAGAAGATCGGTAGATTATTATAAAATGTGCCATACAGGCGCATTATCAGATCATCAGAAATTTTATACGAAAGTTCTTTAATATACCCGGAACTTTTTGATGAATTTAATGAATCGGCCAGCATATCGGCACATTGCATCAGGTCAGCAGTCTCCGTATTTGTGGTATCGGTATTAAATATGTTTATTACAAGTTTATCCTTGATCTTAATATTATTCAGGACAAAATTTATTTCATCGATCTTTTTATCCTTCGGAATAAATTTATTAATGTCTTCTTCTAACTTAATTTTCGTACCAAAATAAATGGTAGAACCAAATGCAAGTAAAACAAGTACCAACAAAAGTATCCGGTGACGCTTAAAAAATTTATATAAACCTAATGTTGACATACTATTTATATCCTGAAGTTGCGTGTGATTTATTTCTGATCAATTTTAAAATGACATAGGTAACAATTCCCATAAATATAGAAAATACTACTGCAAGTACACTTGCTCCCATCAAATAAACATACAAATTTGATTTAATATTCTCCATATCAATATTGTTTATAGTGATAGAAGATTTAATACCTGTAACCAATTCTCCGGACTTTAAACTTGCATAAAGGATAAATGGAAGCAATATGGGAATACTGATATTTGCAGCAACAATTACAATGGCCTTATTAAGTTTTAAAATGTATGCAAAAGCTATTGCGGTGACCAACTGGTAACCCCAGATTGGGATTATGCCAAAAAATATTCCAATGGCAACCGAAATCGACTTTTTAATGATCGACTCTTCTTTATTAAAAAAATTGTCCTGAATAAATAGTTTAAAGTTTGCAATCGTCAGGCTTCTAATAAACCGCAATGGTCGATACCATAAAAAAGCAAGAATAACAAGGTATATATTTAAAAAACTGATGCGTGTCGAATCCCGTGATGGTTTAAAATGAGTAACCCGCTCCTCCCCTTTTGCATAATATACCTGAACAGGAATATAAAGAACAGGGATTCTGTTCCAGGCCGCTTTTACAATTACTTCTATTTCAAATTCAAAACGGGAAGTAAAGTACCTGATCCTTTTCATTCGCTCGATTGGATAGAGACGATATCCTGATTGGGTATCCGGTAAAGAAATACCGGTTTCAACCATAAACCAAAAATTAGAAAATTTATTCCCGAAACTACTTCCACCGGGTACATTATCAGAATTCATATTGCGTGCACCGATGATCAATGAATCCGGCATTTCTTCAATCTTATCTAAAAATAATTCAAGATCACCCGGAAAATGCTGACCATCACTATCAATTGATATCGCATAACGATAATTTAATTCCCGGGCTTTTTTAAATGCAGTACGCAAAGCCATTCCTTTTCCTAAATTTTTTGGTTGATGAATAACAGTGATACGATCTTCAAAAGATTTTAAAATTGCAGGAGTTGAATCGGTGGATCCATCATTTATAACAATGATCTTATCCGTATATGCTAAGGTATCAGATATAACTTTTTCAATAGTTTTGTGATTGTTGTAGGTAGGAATTATCACACAACAATTTAATTCTGTAAAGCGTTTATTTAATTTGGGGTGGTTAGACATTGCTACTGGACTATCTTAAATTTCCCTTTAAACTTAGTAAAGCTATTACCCCTATTCGTATAATTTGCTGAAACATCCAGTGTATCATCAACCTGTTTTACAGTAAAATCAATTTGAAAATCTTTTATTTCATTCGGATTGATCACTGCAACAAATTTGATATTGTTTCCTTCTGTGAGAAGCAATTTCTTTTTAATCTTTTCAACTAAAATATCTTTAATCGTTTGTATTAATAAAACTCCGGGAGCGATTGAAATATTTGGAAAATGTCCGGCATACACTTTATGTTTCGGGTTCAATTCAATTATACTGCTAAACGTTTCAGGATGCTCAGGAGAATAGGTTGATGAAATTTCTGTGTAAAATTTTTCAGATAGTTGTTCAGTCATAAATTTAATTTATTTTGTTAATCAAACATTTCAATTTTTATACTTTTGCCGAACGAGGTAAAGAATTTCGCAGCGCGGTGGTCATCCTGAGTTTGTCGAAGGAGTGGGAAGCCCACACACCTGTTTCGACAAACTCAACATGACCGCCCACATTCGGCTTGGTCATCACAATCGAGCCGAGAGATCTCTTTCCTTTTACAAATTAGCCTATTTTGTTTAAAAGATTCTTCCTCAATGGTAACATCTCATTCTTTTGAAATATTATTTAATTCTATTTTAAGATGAATTATTCCTTTATGTTTCAATTTTATTTGTTGCGCATTCAAACTATCATTATAAATATAGTTTACTTTTTCCTTTTTAAATAAACGGCCTTTTACAATAGTGCGATCAACTGTTTTTGAAGCTTTATTAACGAAATAGTAATTTTTAAAATTCCCATTCCGTACTTCATAAACAGATTTATTTTCTTTCTCAAAGATCCTTGCTTCCTTATTTATAAGACTCTGCAACAGAATTAATTTCATATCACTTTCAAGAACCCGTAAGATCTTTGGTTGATTTAATGGTTCGAAAACATAGATCAGTTTGAACTCATTATTTTTTATTTCAAAATCAAACATTTTCATTCCCAACTCTGTTACAAAAACTAAATGAGCCGTACTGGGATCCATTTGTTTTAGCACGATCAACCCACCATAATATTTGTTATATAAATTTATTTTTGCTTTATATAACAATGAATTGTCTTTGTTTATTATCGGCTTAACATGAGCACTTGTAACTACTTCAACCCTACTCAATTTATAACCTTGTGTAGGAGAGCAGCCAAAAAAAAGGGCAATAAACAAACTACTTAAGCATAAATTTTTCAATTGCAATCGTACCATTTAATTTTTTATTACTAAAATCAAGTGTTGTAATATCATCACTGGGTTCCAGCATTTCTAACTTTACAACAGATGTAACATTTTTATCAAAATACATGTTTATCTTTTTCAAGCTCTCCTTCATTCCTTTCATGGCAGGTATCAATTCCAGTTTGTAATACGTATCGTTCTCAAAAAAAGAAATTTTGAATTTATTCGACTTTAAAATGTCTCCATTCACGCAAGAAATCATAATGTCATTTATCTCCTTGAAAACCTTATTGGAATTCATATCGTATTTTTTTAACTTGTTTTCATCTTTGATAAAGATCTTATCCTGGTTAATAACAATGATATATTTATAGGGCGAGGTATATTCCCACCGTAAATTATTTTTTTTCTGAAAATAAAAATGGCCTTTGCTTGTGATCTTTTCTGACAACATGCTTAGATCTTTCACCTGTGTAAAATCGCTTTCGATGCTATTTGTCACCTTCGACATATTATCGATCTTCGCTTTAAGTGAAACAGTATCCTTCACAGGTTTAAAAACAGATTGTGCCGAAACAAATGACGAACAAATTATCAAACTAATGAGTACTATGAAATTACGAATATGCATTTTTTTGAATTAATTTATCTAAGGGTATTACAGTATAATTTTTTTCTTTTAAGTAATTTAAAACATCTTCCAAAACAAGATCTATTCCATCAACGGTATCATGAAACAAGATGATCGAACCCGGCTTAATTCTTTGTTTAACACGTTGAAGCAACTGCTCTTTATTTTTTATTGATGTATCCAGCGAACGCACATTCCAACCAATAACATCAAATTTCAAATGCCGGCAAGCTTTTGCCAAACCGGGAGTTGTTACTCCATAAGGTGGACGAAAGAACAAAGGAGTTTTTCCAATCACTCTTTGAATCTCGTTATTTCCATATTGCAGATCTGAGATCAATTGTTTGGAACTCATCAGATCGAAAAAAAAAGAATGAGAAAAACTATGATTACCCATCAAATGCCCTTCATTATCCATTTTCAATAAAAGTGATTCATTGCCTTTAATTCTGTTACCAATTAAAAAAAATGTTGCTTTGGCATTAAATTTTTTTAAAACGGTCAATACTTTTTCTGTTCGTATCGGCATTGGGCCATCATCAAAACTCAGTGCCACACTATTCTCATTTGTATTTACCTCACAAATTGCTTCGATATGAAATCCGGAATTAACAAAATATGCGCCATAAAATTCAATGCTAAAAAAGGCGACCAAAGGAATTAAATAGAGCATCCAATGAAAAGTATAACTATAATTTAAACTTATCAGAAGTATAAAAATTAATGTAAAAACGATAACTATGTTTCGGTGATTTAACATTTAGAAATACACATTAAAGAATATTGATTGTCTTCGTGGTGATTAACGATTAATATATTTTGAATGTTTAACACTTGAGCCTGATCCGGGAAAATCGCATTTGGAACAACCTGTCTTTTAATGATATTTGCGGCTAACCATAATGCAAAAGTGCTGGATGTAAAATATTCTCCGCATAAATGTTTGAAATATGCGATCGGTAAATTTATTGTTTTATTAAATTCTGATATTTTTTTATCAGTAACCACATCACCCGAATTGCCACTTAATACAAGACTAATCTGATCTTTTTCCAATCCAATTTCCGCTAAAAAAGAATTTACTTCATTGGTTAATTCATTTGCATCTGAAATCCCCTGAATGCACTTTACGCCCTTAATTTTTGCATATGTCGAAGGAGTCGCTATCCTACTTATATTGAAAAACCCTGCACCTTCACCAACAATATATCCATTTGTGTTACTATTCCAAATGGGTTGTACATTTTCTAATTTTTTTATGTGACCACCTCTATAAAATAATTCAAACATAGAAGGTGTTATTTCATCAACGGCACCAACTAATACTGTTAAAGCTTCCTGTTCTTTCAACAACATCATTGCATCAAGCAATGCGTATTCAAAGGAAAGATTTTGATGAACATAAGTGAAGTTATAACCATTACACTTTATTTGCAAAGCAATTTGTCCGGCAACCGTATTGTGTGTTGATTGAATAAAAGAAGTTGGGGTTAAAAATCGCTCATCATTATCCAATAACATGCGTAGAAACTTATCTGTGTCTTCACAACATCCCATTCCTGTTCCTGTAACTATTGCATCCACTTCTTCTAATCCGGCAGATTTCATGCTCATCATTCCTGTACTCACACCCATTTTTACAATGTGTGACATTCTTCTGATCAAATTTGCAGGAATGTGATCCTTATAATTTGGTTCGGTAGCAATAAGTTGATTGTTCAAAGGAACAGAACCAATGTCTTCAAAAAAATAATTCTCATCAACCGTATCGTGATGAGAAATACAAGCCATTCCGTTTATATATATTTCCATATTAATTCTTCGCAAAAATTAAAGATGAACAATTACCTCCAAAACCAAAAGAATTAGACATTACATAATCCAACGAAACATTTTTTTCCAGTGTATCAACTGGAGTAATTGTCAGATTCTTCATTTGTTCTTTTCTATTTAAACATGGAAAGATCATGCTGTTTTGAATTGCCAGAATAGAAATAACAGCTTCTACTGCTGCTGCTGCTGCAAGCGTATGCCCGGTAAATGCTTTTGTAGAACTAAATTTTGGAACATGATTTTTAAAAATTGTTTGCATGGCGATTCCTTCTGATGCATCATTATTAGGCGTTCCGGTACCATGTGCATTTATATAATCAATTTGGTCCGGAGTGATACCGGCAACTTTAAATGCTTTTTGCATAGCAAGTAAAGCACCATGCCCTTCCGGAGAAGAGGCGGTTTGATGAAAAGCATCATTTGCATTACCATAACCAATTAATTGAGCAAGAACCTTTTTATTCTTTTCCTTCACCCATTTTTCGGATTCCAACACTAAGAATGCAGCACCTTCACCTAAATTCAACCCTTTCCTGTTTTCATCAAAAGGTTTGCTCCATTCATTATCAAGGATCATCAATGTATTGAAACCGTTCAACGTAAATTTTGAAAGGGGATCAACTCCACCAACAACAACTCTGTCTAAAATATTATTCTTAATTAACCGGGCACCCAGTATCATCGCATTAGCTGCAGATGAACATGCCGTACTGATAGAAGTTACATAATCTCTTATCCCGAAATGGCTGGCAATATCATTAGTACTGACACCATTCAAGTGATGATCCATAAAATTCTCATTGTTTTTCCCTTCAAAAAATCCTTTATACAGGAGTTCTGTATGGCACATCCCGGCAACGGTTGTTGAAGATATGAAACCGGTACGAGCCTCTTTCATATCTGTAATAGAAGCCATTTTCAATGCTTCTCTCACAGCAATGTAACCAAGAAGTGTGGTCCGGTTATAAGTTCCTATTCCGGCAAGTTCAATTAGCTCTTTATTACTAAGTTTGACTTCGCCAACAACAAAATTATCCTTATGAGAAGTTTCCAGATACCTGATCTTTTCAATTCCCGATCTATTATTGGATAATGAATACAATGTTTCCTCAACCGAATTACCGATTGCCGACATAATACCCATTCCGGTTACAAATACTTTATTAGCCATTAGCGATTATTACAAAGGTATTTACACAAAAAATTTATTTTTGATTTGCTTTGATATAATCAGCCATTGTCTGGATGGAAGTAAAAATGGCTTTTGCATCTTTGGGATCCTGAATTTTTATTCCATAATTTTTTTCCAATAAAACAATAAGCTCTAAAGCATCAATAGAATCAAGTCCTAAACCTTCACCAAAAAGAGGGGCATTGGCATCGATATCTTCTTTTTTCAGATCTTCTAAATTTAATTGTTCAATAATTTCACCTTTTAATTTGTCAATAAGTGCATCCATGTTTTTTGTTTTTTAAGCATCTCTTTTTTGTTGAGATGCATGTTTTTATTGGTTAGTATATAATTTAGTTAATTGCTCTGATGTATGTTCAATATTCATTATCCCGGGTTGTTTTTCAACGGTATATAAAAACGATTCAACCTTATTTTCATAAAAATCCACCCAGCCTGTAATACAGCACTTTGCCCTGCTGTTGTTCAAAAGAGAATTGATGTAGGAACTCATAAAGCCGGCATCAAATTTATCAAAAACAAAGAAGGTATTTTCACCTTTAATTCCATTTCGTATAGCTATTTCACCCAGTAAAATATTGGGCAATGTATATACAAAAACTGTCGGGCTGGGGAAATAATTATTCTTATCTATTGTGGTTTGGTATTCGACATCAGTTTCTAATGACGACACACTGTTCGCGATTACAATGGCAATCTCTTCTTTATTATAGTTCTCTGTTATTTTATTTGTTTTCAGTAATAGATCGGAAGTAATTAAGGCTAACTTGCATAGAGAATCCATTTTGTAAAACTTCGGATAAGCCAATTGGTAATGCTTGTAAGCAGATTTTAGAAAATCAATTGATGAAACCTGAGATGATTCAGAATAATCAATATGAGAATTGATACAAACTTTCGATGATTTGATCGAACAAAAAGAAGTTATATAATTCTGATCTGACATTAATTTTATTGTTTTTGAAAAAGTACTGCAACATTACAACCACTAAATCCAGCAGCTGTTTTAAGGCAATTATTGATCTGTTGTTGAGTTGTTTGTTTAATAATATTTATCGGTTTTGAAACTCCTAACTCTTTGAAGTTATATGTTCCAATCAATGTATTCTCACGCATAGATTGCAATCCGACTATTGATTCAATTATACCCGCAGCACCCAAAGTATGACCAAAATAGCTTTTCAAACTATTCATCGGAACATTTTCCAGATGAGCATCTGTAATAGCCAGGGATTCCATTTCATCGTTAAACAATGTTGCAGTCCCGTGTCCGGAAATAAAATCAATTTCCGAAGCATTTACATTAGCTTCAGTTAAGGTCTTTTCAATTGCAATGAATAATCCATCACCGGTGCGTGAAGGCCCGGAAATATGGTTCGCATCATTTGAACTGGCACCGGCTTTTACAATAATTTTCGAATCTTGATTTAGATTTGACAAATTATTGGTAAGAACAATGGTACCACAAGCTTCACCCAAAGAAATACCATCCCGGGAAGCATCATACGGTTTTGCAATCTGACTGCTTACCGCTTTAAAAGATTGAAATCCCGAAACAACAAAATGAGTTAAAATATCTGCTCCAACAACTATTACATTTTCATATTGCTCTGTTTCCAACATTCGCTTCCCAACAATAATTGCCAATGCACCGGAAATACAAGCATTTGAAACAACAACAGGCTTATTCGGATTATCGAAATAACGGGAAATTGCGCTTGCTGCTTCCCATAGATAAGCTCTTTTTTTATCAAATTTTTGAGCTATAGAAGTATCTAACAGATCAATATTTCCTTTTGTGGTCGATAAAACGATCAGCGTTTTTTTACCTGTTATATCGATCTTAGGATTTTGCTTAAGAACATTGTTGATTGAAAGAATCACAAGTTTTTCCAAACGCGTAAATTCCTCTTTGACCGGGAATTTCTTAAACTCAGAATTTATTTTATTGCTATCGATCACGGCAGCAAATACAGGCTCGGGTGATAATTCCGACTGTTCAAAATACTGAACACCTGTTTGCATCTTTTTTAATTGTTCAAAATTTTCAGCAGTGGTAAATCCAAGCGGAGAAATAATATTATCCGCAGCAATATATGTTTCGAGTTTCTGATTCATTAACGCGCCATCAAATTACGTTTCTTCCATTCTTCAAAAAACACAGGCATGGTTATATATAACTCATGTTTTAAGGTCATAAACACTTGGGTGGATTCACCGGTTGCTACTAATTCGTTATCAGAAAGACGGAATATTTTATATTTAAATACAATTTTTGCCGCAGGTGAATCAATGTAAGTGGTTTCAATAATTACAGAATCACCATACTTGACAATTTTCTTAAAATCGACATTAATGCGGATAAGTGGCAAAGCAAACTTGTGTTTATATACATCCAAGTATCCCAGTTCATATTGTTTGCCAAATGCTTCACGACCATCTTCAAAAAATTTCAGATAATGGCCATGCCAAACGATTCCTAAGGCATCAATTTCACTAAAACGAACCGGAACTTCCGTTCGATTAGTTAATTTAAGAGAAAGTACTTTTTCTTTTTTTGCTAATGTTTCCATTTTGTTATTAAGGAGCGCTAATTTACTAAAAATCCACGAAATAAAGTAGGCTCAGCGCTATAAAAATCAGATTATTTTAAGGAAATTACCGGGTTGTTGCTTTATTATAAAAATAGGATATCCCTACTGTGAAAGCAAAGAATGATAGTAGCTTCAGAGCAAATGGCAGAATACTCTGAACCGTTCCCTGATTCAGAAAAACCTTATGAAATGCGCTCAAGGCCCAGTAAAGAGGAGAAAATTCAGAAAACATTCGAATAGAATCAGGCATAACATATACCGGAACCCAAATACCGCCCAAAGCCGCTAATATCACCACTGAAACTGCTCCAAATGTTGACGATTGTTGCTGAGTAGAGAATAATGTCCCTACCATAATTCCATACCCTGTTGCGGCCAAGCCTGTACTAAATGCAACAATAAAAACAGCAGCAATACTGGTTCCAACCACTAATTTTGGCAAACCCAAATAAGGCAATAAAAACATCCCCACCAGTAGCATCAACAAACATTGTATCATGCAAATGAAAAGATAAGCAGTGATCTTTCCTGTCATCACAGTAATATAAGAACCGGGCATGGTTCGCAAGCGGGTATAACTTCCATCATCACGCTCTTTTATAATGCTTCCTGCAAGTGAAATAACAATAAAAAACATTCCGAAAATTGTCCAGGCGGGTACATTATGCTGAACAGAATTTAAAAGCAAAGCTTCTTTTGGTGTATCGATGGTGCTTACTTCTGCAAAATTCACAAACTCAGCCATAGGTTCTGATTTAGCCATTTGCGAATCATCAGTTTTAAATTGTTTACTAAAAATATCCATGATAGTTTGAGTTTCTATTTTGGAGGTGGATTGTTTTAGTGAACTTAAAATAGAAGCTTTGAAAGCTTTTTTTGTTTCGGGTGCAAACAGGATCTTAATGTTTAAATCAGTATCAACAGCTGATTCCTTTTTTTGCGAAGGATCATCAAAACCAACCTCAGTAAGCTTTTTAGAAACAAATTGATTTACTTTTGCATTTAACAGTTCAGAGGCATTTTCCGGAATAATGATTCCAATTTCATAATCTCCTGCCTTGATGTTTTTCTTCACAAGATCTTCAGCTTCTTGCTTTTTTGTGATGTCAAATATCTTTGATTCCTTTAACCCTTTTTCGATAGCAATACCTAAGTTTCCTGTATCATTATTTACAAGGATCAGTGGAATTTTAAATTCCTGGTAATCCCGAAAAGGTGCATCTTGTATCAATGCCATGATGGTAATCAATGCCATGGGCATTAAAAACATAATTGCTAATCCACCCCTGTCTCGCAGAAGGATCAGTAACTCTTTTCGTATGGTTGCAACTAAACGTAACACAAATAAATTGTTGAATTGTTATATTGTTGAATTGTTATATTATTAAATTGTTATTAACGTCCTAAATGCTCTTACTAAGAATAGAAATTCAATTTATTAATATTTGATAAAAAAACTATATACCTTTTACACACCCCTACCCATCTCTAGAGGGGAATAGATGGTTCATATAATCTCATTTTTCTAACAAACTACGTTTCGTATATTCGTACAGATTCGTATTTCGTAGATTTCTTCTCTTAATTTTTAGTGCTTACATTTCATTTTCTAACAAACAACGTTTCGTATATTCGTACTGATTCGTATTTCGTAGATTTTTAATCTCTTAATTTTTTTCCGGTCAATTTCAAAAATAATTGTTCTAAATTTCCAGCTGAATGTTCAGCAATTAATTTTTTTGGCTTTCCACTTATAATAATTTCCCCTTTATCAATGATTGCGATATCAGAGCATAAATTTTCCGCTTCTTCCATTAAATGCGAAGTATAAATAATCGTACACCCTTGTTTATTTATTAAACGTAAATGTTCAGTTATTAAATTACGCGATTGAACATCAACACCAACAGTAGGTTCATCTAGAAATAAGATCTGAGGCTTATGTAAAATTGCGGCAATTAAATTTATTCTACGTTTCATTCCTCCTGAAAATGTCTCCACTCTTTTATTTGACTGAGCTTGTAAACCAACAATTTCAAGATGTTCGTATATATTTTTTTTCAAACTTTCTCCTTTTAAACCATACATATTTCCAATATATCGTAAATTTTCAAAAGCTGTTAAAGTTGGGTAGAGTGCAATTTCCTGTGGAACCACACCAATTTGTTGTTTGATATCTTCCAGGTGAGTGGCAATAGAAAATCCAAGTAGTTTTGCATCACCGCTTGAAGGTTTTATTAAGCCACAAAGCATGGAAATGGTAGTTGTTTTCCCCGCACCATTTGGTCCCAACAATCCGAAAATAGTACCTGAATCAATTGTAAAAGAAATATTATTTACAGCAGGGGTAGTTGAACCTTTATATATTTTAACCAACTGATTTACTTCGACTGCAATGGTGGAGTTCATTCTTGATGTTTCTCAGATTGATTTTTTTTCGGAAAAAGAATATATTTTGAATAATCCAATTGTCATTATAAAATGGTCCAATTTAAATTGCCTCGCTCGTTTCTCGACTCCGCTCGAAATGGCACCAGCGCTGTCATTTCGAGCGGAGTCGAGAAAGTGTGCTGAGGGAAAATTCTGAAATAATATATTTAGAATTGGTATAAGAAACATTGATAAAAATTTCAAATGAATAGTTTGTATCTTTCACAAAGATTTCTCCCTTCGCTCGAAATGACATAATTATAAAAATAATTTGATGGCGATATTTAATCTTTTTTCAAAAATATTTTCATTTCGCATTCCGCAATTGTTTCACCATTTACAGTGGTTTTTCCGCTTATAATTGTTACGTCAAAAACAACCTGTTGGATAACAACTTCTGTTCTTAACTCACTGTTAACTTTAGGTAAGTTATGAATAATTAATCTTTTTATTGCTCCGATATATCCAACAGGAGGTTTCACTTTTTCACCATTTTTCTCCATTTGAGAAACAATATATCCAACACGTAGTGCAGCAGTTTGAGCAATATTTTCAATTATACCGGATTCAGAAAAAAATCCGTCCTCACAAAATATATTTTCTTTTTTAATTGTAAAACCTGAAATAGTAGTTGTTTCATCATTGAACCACAACTTATCAACCATCTCGATAGGAGGTTTTTGGGGAATTAGAATGGAAACATCAGTTCCTTCTATCAGGGGTTTAGCGGTTAGTTGTGTCATGAATTAAACAACTGTCAATAAAGCATTACCATATGAAAAACGAGCACTTTCGGGAACTGATAACATGATCTTTTGTCCTTTTTTCAATTTTCCTGATTCCATTAATTCTTTCAATGCCAGAAAAATAGAAGCAGATCCAATGTTACCTACACTTGTTAAATTTACAAACCATTTTTCCTGAGGCAGATCAACACCACTGTTTCTCATTGCATCATCTACTCTTGAACGAAAATATTCTGAAGAAATATGAGGAAGGAACCAATCTACATCTTTTGGATCGAGATTGTGTTTTTTTAATAATTCAATGTATTTTATTGTTCCTAATTTATTGATATATTTTTCCAATAACCGCGGATCCTGTTTCATTGCAAAAATAGATTTTTCGATCCATTCTTTCGGCTCAAACTCATTCCAACCATGTATATTTCCTTCCGCATCTTTGTCAGAACCTGCATACATACAAGTCTCCACTTCATTTGCAAAGGAGCATATATCAATTCCTTCAATTTTCAAAGAAACTCCATCAGGGTTTGGAGTGTTTGATAAAAGAACTGCTGCCGCACCATCAGAAAGCATCCAACGCAAAAAATCTTTTTCAAATGCTATCAGAGGATCTGCTTCTAACTCTTTTAATTTTTGCGCTTCTTCCTCAAATTTTTGACTGATCATCCAGGTCGATAATTTTTCGGAACCTGAAGTTACAGCATTGTTTGTATTACCTGTTAAAATAGACATGTATGAATATTTCAATGCATTCATACTGGTGCAACAGGCCCCTGAAAATGTTATTGTTTCCACAGGGCGGGATTTTAATAATCCGTGAACCATCACACCATGTGCAGGAATAATTTGGTCAGGTGATGCAGTACCACATGTTAAAAGTTCAATATCATCTAATTTAAAATCCGTTGTGCATAGGGCACGAATTGCTTCAGCTGCCAGTTCTGCATTTGAATGCGTGCTTTTCCCGTTTTTATCAATGGAGTAATATCGGGTTGTAATTTTATTATTGCGTAATACAATGGCTTTGGAGCGCGATTTTTTACCATCAACACATCCTAAGTAATCTTCAATTTCATCATTACTAACAGGCTTTCCGGGTAAAAATTTTGAAATACGGTTTATGTAAACAGCTTTATTCATATTCATTTAATTCTTTAAGCTCAAATTCAATAAATGGGAGCAATTTTTATGAGTTTTTTGTGCGAAATACAAAATTAACAGAATTAATCACACTAAGGGAAATGATTGTAATTTTTTTATAAGAATTCAAAAAAACAAAATTACTCGCGAAGTGAATTTTGAGAGTAATACTCCATTTCTGATTTTATTTTTTTTGAAGCAAATAATGGAGCCATTCGTGAAACTATTGTAATTATTGGTGACAGAATAAGCATTCCGATTGGTAACAGAATTCCAAAACTACGCACACGACCCCTCCTGTTTGAATCTCCGGAATTCCCTTTTTTCAAAATAAACCCCGCATAGATTGGAAACATTGCACTTCCCCTGCCTTCCAGGAGCATTAAATTTGATTTTATATGCACAGCTCCTGCGTCAAGCAATTCTTTTTGTTGATCAGAATACGCTCCTGTTTTTAAATGTTTTAAGACTATCTCACCATATTTCGGTGCTTCTTTCAGATCTTCTTCCGATACACCATATTTTGGAAATATTCCAAGAAACTTTCCTCTTTCTCCGGATAAAACAAAAGCCAAAACAGTAACAATACTGATCAGATTAGGTGCTCTATCCACAAAAGTTATGTTGCCAACCAAATTTGCCTTTATCTCTTTTAAGTGGATTTTTATTTTTTCCTGACTCTTGAGCCACATGCTCCGACAAGCAATAATGGTAACAACAGGTTTGTTCTTCATTACTTTTTTGGCCTCTTCTGTTTTTAAAAACGAATTGATCGGAATAGAAATGGATAAAAACCAAGATTGGTATGCAATTATTATCAGATCATAATTTTCATCGGCATTAAACGAAAAAGGGTGTAGTTCACATGTTACACCGGTAACAGTCTCGGGAAACACTTCACAAAACTCCATATAACGCCATGGAAAAGGAAAAGGGATAACAGGTTTTATGTTTTCATAATGAATGGAAACATCTGCAGAATTTTCGAATGGGGCAAGTGTTGCTCTTACTGCCTCATTTAGCTGACCCGATTGTGTATAATAAATAACTAATACTTTTTTCATTGGAATGTAAAAATAATAAAATACTTATATAGTCTCTTTAATTTGATTCAAAGAAACTTAAACAGGATAAACTCCTGGAGCTAAACGTATATTCCGTCATTCGAGTTCGACTGGAAGGAGAGCATCGAGAAGTAATCGACAAATGCAATTCAATTAATCAAATCCTTGCACATGTTCTATACGTTTTTCGAAAAGAAAAACACTCGAACCAACAACGCCAAAAATAAAAAGGCGTCCCGAAATATTCCAGAACGCCTTTTTTAAAATAATGCATCATTATTTCGAAAGAGTATCATCGATCAGAAATGGCAATGTTTCCGGTTTCATTTTCTCAGGAGAGACTTCTACAAATGTATTGTTCCATTTAATAAACATTTCCACAAACTGCATGTCCATTGACTTTCCTCCTTGCATACGATCCCAAACTAATTTAAAATCATCGCTTTTCCCTTTTGTTAAAAAGATAGGCTTCTCTTTTGATTTTGCATTTGCATATTCGTTGCCATCAGGCATTTTTACACCTGTTTTAGAAGGAAAAACAAACCCAATCTTATCTCCTGTATAGGTACAAGAAAATTTTACAGAAGTCTTTTCTGTTTCCTTTGTCAATTTGCTCAGGTTACAATTAAAATTTCCGGCAGTGAAATCATTTTTTGTAGCAGGTAATCTGAAATCAGGTGCATCCAGACCTTTTGCATTCGAAGACACTTTATACAAACCATCCAATTGAAAAGTATAATTTGTAACGCTATTAAACGGACCTCCTTTTATATTAATTGTAATATAATCATTATCATTTGGCAAGACTAATAACCATTTTTCTGTTGGAGCCATTTCTTTACCATTGATGATAAACTTACTTTCTTCCGGTTTGTATAGAATATAATCATTAGTTTTATTGGTGATTTTTAATTTAAATTTTGTTTCCTTTTCTAATCCAACAGCATTATCCACTGTAATGATCACTTCACTGTTTTCTGTTTTAGAATCCTTGTAAACTATCTTCTCATATTTTTTTTCTTTTTGAGCAACAGTTGTGTTTAGTGCGCTTATGGCAACTAATAAAGTTAATACGATTTTTTTCATGATTCTTTGATTTAGGATTTTCTTCTTTACAAATATGTTAAAAAAAACAAACAATTTAATTTTATTTTTGGTTTTCAATTAGAATCTTTTACTGATCTCCTGGTTTCTTGCTAAGGTCGCAAAGAAAAGCTCGCAATTTCGCTAAGTACTTATTTTTATTTATTCTTTGCATTCCTTTGCGAAAAACTTTGCGCTTCTTTGCGTGAAATATTTTTCTTAATAGAATATATCACAGTCAGAAATTATCCCAACTTCATTTTAAATAATTTTTTAAACGCTTGCTTTTCAATATCGGAAATTTCAAGCAGCAGATCGGCACAAACTTCGAAATCTTTTTGATTATTATTTGTTCTTCCTTTATAGATCCTGCCCATTTGCACAGCACTCTGACGCCACATATCCCCTGCTTTTGTAAATTCTTCTGATATTCCGATTAATTTATCTTCCTGTAAATGAGTTGCAGCCTGTTCTAAAAAAGCAGCATATAAAAACCGGAAGCCACCTCCACCGGTACCAATTTCTTCCTGCATCCTTACTATTTGCCCCAGGAACAACCCTGCTTTACGCGGACCTAATTTATCACGCCACTGACGGATTTTTTTTGAAGTATATTTAATACCTGCAACTCCGGCAATATTTCCCGGCACATAAAGCATATCCCGCGAATTTCTTTTAATACCTTTTATGATCCCTTTTCTCAATAATTCTTTACTGACAGCTTGCACATTTTCGGGGAAATAAATATGGCCTTTCGGAGCTAGTGGTCCTTTTGCAAATCTTACTTTCATCATATCTTCTTCAGATAATAGAGTAACATTTTCCATAACCGGGTCGCTCACCAAATAATTCCCATTTTCTTTTCCATACACAATTAAATTGTGTGCATTGAAATGAAAACGATATTCGGGAGGAAGATAAGAAAGATTATAAACGCTAACCTGACATCCAACAGGAACACCTTCTTTTATTTTTTGATCCAAATAATTCTTTGCTTCTGTCTCACTTCTGAATTTTTCACGATGTACTTTTACTCCTAAAGCTTTACTTGCCCTGCTAAAGATCCATCCCGGCATTGTTCTGTATGAAATTGCAGGTCCGCCACTAATTACCAAAAAAGGAATGTGAATATAAAATATTCCAGACCCCATTCCAAATACTAATGGTTCTGTCATAAAATCCAATCCATGATATCTTAACAAACTTGTTGCAACGCCATTTTCGCAGTGCGCTGTTTGTATATGCTTAAATTCTTTTACCACAATTTTTATCCTTTAAAATTTTTTAATTCATCTACTGATATTTCAAATGTCTTCGCATATTTTTTATATTTTTCTTCGCTTAAAGATTGAAAAACAGATGGCTTAAAATGGCGTTTGATATTAAATTTCCAATAACCTGTATAGCCTGAAAGTATGGTAAGATCCATTAACTTTAATTCCATAAAATAATAAACCGGACTTTTTTCACCCTTAGCAACCGCCTTTCTTGCTTCTTCAACCCGTTCTTTAATATCCTCCCATGCATTATCCAAGGCATCTTTTTTAACTTCCCATCCGGTGCTAAGATCGGTAGTATAGGTGCCATCACTATTTTTTACATAACATACATCCCGTGTTATGCCTTCTAATGCTGATTTATCCTGAGGAACATCTTCTTTTTTCATTTTTTTATAATGAATTAAAATATTTTTTATTTACAAACTTCAAATGTTCCTGCAAAGTTGCATCATCTATAAGTATGGAGGTCACCCTGAGTTTGTCGAAGGGGTGGGAAAACTCACACATATGTTTCGACAAACTTAACATGCCTAAATGAACCCGTTTGAAACATTTCGATATTGCAAAGAAATCTTTGTCTCATTTGTAAATTTCCATACAAATATAAAGATTCCTCCACGTTGGTCGGAATGACATTTAATTATTCTTCCGCCCAGAAATCATAAAAATTAAACCATTGTGTCGGATATCTTTTTAACATCTCTTCTACCTCCTTCACATAATTATCCGAAATCTCAGCAACTATCTTTTCAACTTCCTTTTCTCCTCTCGCACGTTTCGGTTCAATTGGTTTTTTAGCAAAAAAATGATAATGTGAATTCGTTTCTTTGACTGCAAAAACAACAGTTATGGGTACGCCAAATTTTGCAGCCATAATAAAAGGGCCGACAGGGAACTTCGCTTTCTTTCCCATAAAAGTTTTTTCGATCGTTGGAGCACCGGGCCGAAAACGATCGCCATGCATTACTACCCATTCGTTATTACTAAATGCTTTGTGAAGCTCCACTAAATGCCCCATATCATTATCTTTAATACCAATGATATTGAAATTTTTCTTTTTCATCACATCATCCATGTATTCCCTCATCTTCGTAATATCATTATCATACATTAACACATTAAATTTTGTATCAAGTATTTCAAGCATTTGTCCGGCTATTTCCCAATTACCAATGTGTGCACTTAGTAATATCCCGCCTTTTCCAAGATCTTTCAGATATTTTAAATTCTCCTTTTGGCCTTCATGTTCGATAGTAAATTTATTTCGCATTCCTGCTAAAATGGCTGTTTTATCAAGTAATGTTTGTCCGAAAATATAATAATTTTGATAACAGGCCCGATAAGCTTTCCATTTTGAATAGCCCATAATATCTTTGAAAAAGCGTAAAGATGTTTTGGTAGATTTGGCAGTTATTAAAAAGTAGAAAGCCACAAATCGTAAAACAAAATATGCGATCTGCAGCCCAAAAAATTCAAGTATAAAAACAAAAAATTTATGTCCTATAACGCTCCCTTTCGTTTTACCTTCCCACTTGCTGTTACCGGACATTTGATTATGCTAATTCCTTTTGACTTACTTTTGCGAAACAATATTCGTAAAAATCATTAAATGTATGGATATTGATAAAATCTTCGCCAACTACTTTAAATCCGAAATTACTTTCAATTACTACAACCAGGTCGATATAATCCAAGCTATCTAAATCAAGTGTTTCGCGCAAATTTGCTGACGGCTCTATTTTTGTAATGTCAACTTCAAACTCTTCAACTAAAAATTCGTTTACTTTCGAAATGATTTCTTCTTTTGTCATAGTAGTGTTTTTGTGTTTTTGTTTAGTTTATTTTTTTTATGATCAATGTTGAGTTAGTACCACCAAACCCAAATGAATTACTTAAAAATGTATCAATATTTTTTTCCGTTGTTTTTGTTGCAATATTCAATTTTGCTGATGCTTCATCCGGATTTTCAAAATTGATATTGGGTGCAACAAAATTATTTTGCATCATTAACATGGAGTAAACAATTTCACTTGCACCTGCCATCCAACACTCATGACCTGTCATTGATTTTGTGGAGCTAACCAACGGTCTTGAATTACCAAATACTTTGTCAATTGCCAATGCTTCGGTACTATCTCCGCCAACAGTAGATGTTGCATGAGCATTAATATAATCTATTTCACTTTCACCAATATTTGCATCTTTCAAAGCCATTTCCAATGATCTTACCTGACCATCGACACTTGAGTTTGAAATATGTTCGCCATTAGATGAAAAACCATAACCGATCACTTCAGCCAAAATTGGCGCCCCGCGTTTTACAGCCGATTCATAATCTTCTAAAATAACGGTAGCTGCTCCTCCACCCGGTACCAATCCATCTCTGTCTTTATCAAAAGGCCGGGAAGCTTTTGTTGGTTCGTTTTCACGGATAGAAAATGCACTTAATCCATCAAAACTACCAAATGCGTATTGATTTAATTCTTGTGCTCCACCGCATATAATATGATTTTGCAAGCCCCATTTAATCATCAGATAACCAAGGCCAATTGAATGAGAACCGGAAGCACATGCTGCACTTATTGTTAAGTTAATTCCCTTTAATTTAAAAATAGTAGAAAGGTTCATGGTAACAGTACAATTCATGGATTGAAAAATGGAGCCGGAACCAATTAATGTCGTATCATTTTTTTGACGAACAATATCAATAGCTTCCATCACAGCTTTTGCTGAACTATCATTTCCAAATAAAATGCCTGTTTCGTGGTTATCTAACCAGTCGATATCCATTCCATTGTTTTTTGTTGCCTCCAATGTAGATAGATATGCATATTCAGCTTCCTGCGACAATTGAATCCGGGCTCTTCTATCTAACAAACCTTTTAATTGAGGGGTTTCCACTTTACCGGTTAATCCTGAACGATAACCAAAAGTTTTTCTTTCCGGATCTAAAATAATTCCTGATCTGCCTTGAAATAATGAATCTCGTACTGCATCCAGATTACTTCCTAAACACGACCAAATTCCAATTCCTGTTATTACAACTCTTCTCATTTTTATTTATAAATATTACGAGTACAAGCCTCCATTAACAGATATTACCTGACCGGAAACATAGGATGATTTTTTTGAAGCCAACCATCCTACAACATCCGCAACTTCCTGCGCTTCACCAAAACGGGCCATCGGGATCAATGCTTTAAAATCTTTTTCATTCAGATCATGTGTCATATCCGTTTTAATAAAACCGGGAGCAACCGCATTTACTGTAATTCCTCTTCGACCAACTTCCTGTGATAATGCTTTTGTTGCACCAATTACTGCCGCTTTAGATGCAGAGTAATTTGTTTGTCCGGGTAAACCTTTGAGCCCCGACAAAGAAACAACACTAATGATACGTCCATATTTTTTGATCAACATATCTTTTACAATTAACCGGGTAACATTAAAAAAACCATCTACTGCAATATCCATAACCGAGTTCCATTCGGCATTACTCATCCACATCAATAGATTATCCTTACGTATTCCTGCATTATTTACCAATACTTCAATGCATTTGGTTTCTTTATTCGTTTCCATCCAGGTGCCCAGTACCCCATCAACTTCATCCTGTTTTGAAACATCAAACTTCATCAATTCACCCTCAACACCTTTGCTTTTAATCAGTTCTAGCGTTTTATTGGCTTCATCCAGATTAGATTGATAATTGATCAAAATATTATATCCCATTTCAGCCAACTCAACACAAATCGCTTTCCCTATTCCACGAGAACCTCCTGTAACTAATGCGTATTTTATCATATTCTTTATTTGACGTAAATGCAAATTTAGAAAAAAAAATTAAATACTCTTGTCAGATACTCATTTTTAAAACTAATTATAAATACTGATCAAAATCATTTAAAGACTTTTATTTTTTTTTATAAAAATAACATGCTTTTATTCCGTTTTGGGATTAATAGTATATTTGCTTTCCAAAAAAAATATATATGAACTTTTTCTCAAAAGACACAAAAACAGCACTTCAGGCAAAAGAATATGCCCAATGGATAGCTTTTGCACCAATGGTTTTTCAAGCTACCAGAGCCTTACGCGATTTTGAAATTTTATCAGCAGTGCATCAGTCCGGTAAAAAAGGTATTACAATCGAAGATGTATGTGAAAAATTGAAATTTCCTTATTATGGCGCAAGAGTATTGATGGAAGCCGGATTAGGAATTGGATTATTGATCGTTAACGATGATAAATATACCTTAACAAAAACAGGTTATGTTATTTTAACTGACCAGCTAACCCGTGTGAATCTGGATTTTTCGCATGATGTTTGTTATGAGGGTTTATTTGCTTTGGACAAATCCATTCTGAATGGAAAGCCCGAAGGATTAAAAGTTTTTGGTACCTGGAAAACTGTTTATGAAGCACTAGCTCATCTGAACCCCCAGGTACAAAAAAGTTGGTTCGCTTTCGATCATTATTATTCTGATGATTCGTTCCCAGAAGTTTTACCACATGTATATAAAAATAAGCCTAAAAAATTATTGGACATTGGGGGGAATACCGGGAAATGGGCTATTGCAAGTACAAAACACGATGCTGATGTTCATGTTACGATTATGGATCTCCCTGGACAAACTGATATGGCAAAAAAGAATATTGATGCCTTAGGATTATCAAACAGGGTTGATTTTTATCAGACGAATATTTTAGATGAATCGCTTCCTTTTCCAAAAGGATTTGATGCTATCTGGATGAGCCAGTTTTTAGATTGTTTCTCTGATTCAGAGATCATATCGATCCTTACCCGTTGTAATAAAGCATTGAATGATAATGGTTCTGTATACATCTTAGAGCCATTCTGGGACAATCAACGCTTTGAAGCCGCTGCATTTAGTTTACAAATGACCTCTTTATATTTTACCGCTATAGCGAACGGAAACAGCCAAATGTATAATTCTTCCATTTTCATTAAATTGGTTGAGAAATCAGGTTTTGTTGTTGATGAAATTATCCCGGGTGTTGGAGTTTCTCACACCTTATTAAAGTGCAGGAAAAAATAATTTTTTATCAGAAACATTTAAATACTTCCCCTTGTATGATTTCTACAGGGGGGATTTTTTTATTTTTAAAAATCATTTAAGTAAATTTGAAGTACATTTCGAATTCAATCAAATGAAAAGATTTAGATTTTTTCTTATCCTATTCGTTATTCCTACAGTTATATTTTCTCAAACCAAGAAAACATTTAACGACAGTAATTTCAGTAAAGGAGATATTATTCGTGTTCCGAATTTGGAACTTGAATTATTAAACCGGGAGAAGGATGTAATAAATGATTCTTTAGAAGTGCTGATAGATTTTTTGAAAAAACACAGCGATATAAAATTTGAACTCGCCTGCCATACCGATTCGAGAGGGAATCTGGCGGGTAATCTGCAAGCCTCCCAATATAGAGCAGAAGGCATTCGCAATTATTTAATTAAGCGTAAAAATATTAATCCTGAAATGTTAAAAGCAAAAGGATATGGGGAAACAAAACTCCTCATTTCAGACCAGACAATTTCAAATGCAAAAACAAAAGAAGAAAAAGAAAAACTGAACCTTATCAATAGAAGAATAGAATTGATCGTTTTATGATTCTACTTTATGATGTAATGATTCTTCTGCCACTTTTTTGATTACATTGTGTGATTCTTCATCACCAAGGTATTTCTCAATAGCTGCATGACCAACATAGATCAAGGGCGTTAAAACAATTGCTATTACCAGCTTAAATGTATAACCAGTTAATGCAGCATTTAAGAATACAGAGGTTGTCATTTTTCCGGGCAACCAAAATGCAATTCCTAAGACAACAAATGTATCGATCAATTGTGAAATGATTGTAGAACCGGTACTTCTAAGCCATATCATTTTACCTCCTGTTTTATCCCGAAGCAACCAAAAAATAGAAACATCAATAAATTGTGAAATCAAAAATGCAACCAAGCTTCCAACAATAATCCATAAGCTTTGACCAAATACGGCATAAAACTGAGCATCCGTAACAGTAGAAATTCCAATTGCTGCAGGAATCTTAATAGCTAAAAATAAAATCACAAATGCATACGCGATCAAAGATGCTGTAATGATAGTAAGCTTTTTTACACCTGATCTTCCATAATATTCATTGATCAAATCGGTTGTAATAAAAACAACAGGCCATGGGATGATACCAATACTCATAATAAAAGGACCAATCTGAATGAGTTTACCACCGATCAATTCAGCAACAACTGCATTTGTGATAAAAATGCCCGCCAATACAATGAAAACTAAATTACGTTTTGAAGAAAAGATCATAAGCCCACTCTTTATCTCTCCCCATTGGGGAGAAGCTGTGTATGTATAATTTTATTGTCATCTTTGCGCCTTTGCGTCTTCGCGGCAAAAATTCAAAAACTCTTCTATCGCATCATAAATAATTTGCAAATCTTTATTGCTGATACAATACGGAGGAAGAACGTACAAAACATTTCCCAATGGACGAAGTATTATTCCCCGCGAAATAAAAAACCCGGAAATAATTTCGGATAATGAATTTAAATAATTTGTTTCCTCCTTCGTTTTTATTTCAAAAGCAATAATAGTTCCTAATTGCCGAACATCAATTAATGCTTTATGTGATCTTATTTTTTGTAAAAATAAATTATGTTGTTGTTCTATTCGTTCAATGTTTTCAAATGCTTCCGGCTTATCAAAGAGATCCATACTTGCCAATGCAGCTGAGCAGGCAGTTGGGTTTGCAGTGTAAGAATGACCATGAAAAAAAGTTTTCATCTTATCGTCACTCAAAAAAGCCTCATAAATAAATTGAGCACAGCTAGTTACGCCTAAAGGCATTACTCCTCCTGTTAATCCTTTGCTCAAGCATATAATATCCGCTTTATGCATCAAATGATCACTTGCAAAAAACTTACCGGTGCGACCAAAACCTGTCATCACCTCATCGGCAATTGTTATCACATTTTTATCCTTACAGATTTTAATTAACCCGTCCAATGCTTTGGCAGAATACATTACCATTCCACCTGCACCTTGTACCATTGGCTCAAAAATAAATGCAGCAATATCATCGTGTTTCAAGGCATCATTCAAAGCGTTCAATGTATTCTGCTCTTTTCCTGATATCGGAACAGGAATATGAATGACATCAAACAATAATTTTGAAAATGGAAGATTGAAAGCATTACGGGCTCCAACACTCATGCCACCAAAGGTATCTCCATGATATCCATTTTCGAATGCAATTACTTTTGTTTTATTTATCGATTGGTTGCTCCAATACTGGAAAGCCATTTTTAAAGCCACCTCCACAGCTGTTGAACCATTATCAGAGTAAAATATTTTTGATTGGTTTGCCGGAAGTCGCTTCAATAATCGTTCAGCTAATTGAACAGCCGGCTCATGTGTGAAGCCTGAAAAAATAGCATGTTCCAACGTTTGTAATTGTTCTGAAATTTTTTGTGATAAATAGGGATGACAATGTCCGTGCACATTTACCCACCATGATGCAATCCCATCAATATATCGTTTGCCTTTTTCATCATAAAAATAAGCCCCATCGCCTCTGACAATTGAAATTGGTAATGGAGCTGTTTTGATTTGTGTGAATGGATGCCAGACAACTTTTTTATCGCGTTCTTGTAATGTCATAATTAATTATTGATTAAACTTTGCCGCATGCACTTTCTCGACTCCGCTTGAAACGCCCTGACGGTATTTTACGTTGCCTTGTTGAGTTTGTCGATGTGTGCTGGTTCCACACACACCGACAAACTCAGTGTGATCTTCCCACCTCGCCCTTCTGCATTTTTTAATGACAGCATGGAAGGAAAGGAACTTTTTAGTATTACAAATGGGATATGCATCCACAAAGATTTATTTTTTTAGAAAATCAATTGAATCGAAATAATTAAAAATCCCATCAAAAATATACATTTTAATGGGATTAAATAATTTCAAATTATCAGAAATATTCCTGCTAAAATTAAGTGTTTTTCAGAAACTCAAACTCCTTGGCATATCGCGAAATTACTTCCGGATTTATTTCGCTTTCTTTTTGAATGCGTCCGAGTAATTTTAATTGACTGTATTCCATAATAATATCATACGATAATTGATGTGGAGGGCCATTAAAAATTACCCCCAAAATATTAAATCCTCTCTTTTTTATGGCATCAATTGATAAAAGTGAATGGTTGATGCTTCCCAAATAATTTTGGATAACCAAAACTACTTCTGCATCAAATTTCCCGATCATATCGATCATAAATTCTTTACGATTAAGAGGCACCATCAATCCTCCTGCTCCTTCAATTATTAATGTATTATCAGTCTGAGGGACCGAAATATTAGCTAACTCTATTTCCACACCTTCTAATTCAGCTGCTGCATGAGGCGACATATATTGTTTTAAAGTATATGCTTCCGGATGTATAACGCTATCGCTATTACTTATCCACTTTTTTACTTTTGCAGTATCCGTAGAAAAAAAACTTCCCGTTTGAATTGGTTTCCAATAATCGGCCTTTAATGCCTCCACAAGTACAGCTGAAACTACTGTTTTACCAACATCAGTTCCTATTCCTGTAACAAATATTTTTCTCATCAAGTTTTATGTATGGATTTTTTAACGAAATTATTATAATTAAGTTACTTATTGAACATTTCTTTTAAAAATTTTCAAAAGTGAATTTATCAACTCATCCAATTCTTCTTTTGTATTGGAAGAATGAATGCAAATACGCAAGCGCTCTTTGCCTTTTGGAACTGTAGGACTCAAGATAGGCCGAACATCAAAATTTGACTTTTCAAGAAATTTTGAAATACGCTTAACTTCCCTATTTCCGCTAACAACAATACATTGGATCGGACTATTACTTTCAATCAATGTAATGGTTGCATTTTTTGAAATCCGTCTTCTAAATTGTTCAATTAAGGAATTTAATTTTTTTATATCCGGGGAACTCGACTCCAGTAATAAATAAGCTTGATTTATTGTAACCAGACTTTTTACCGGTAAAGCAGTAGTATATATAAAAGATCGTGAAAAATTTATTAAGTAATTACGTAACATATCGCTACCAAGAACAATAGCACCATGGCAGCCAAGCGCTTTGCCAAATGTATGAACACGTGCAAAAATTTCCTTTTCTAATTTTAATTCCTGCACTCTTCCTCTTCCCTTATTACGAGTAATTCCGGTTGCATGTGCTTCGTCAACAATTAAATTTGCTTTGTATTTTTTACATATTAAAATGACTTCTTTTAGCGGAGAATTATCACCATCCATGGAATAAACGGTTTCAATTGCTACATAAATTATACCTGTAGCTATTTTCAAACGTTCTTCTAAATGTTTTAAATCATTGTGACGAAACATAAATGCCGAAGCAGTAGATAGCTTCATCCCATCTCTCACTGAGGCATGTATCAACTCATCATAAATAATGGTATCCCCTTTTTTACCTAAAGCAGAAAACAATCCAAGATTTGCATCATAACCGGAGTTATAGATCAACCCACTTTCGGCATTGTGAAATGTGGCAATACGTTTTTCCAATTGTTCAGCATATGCAAGGTTCCCTGTCAATAAACGAGAACCTGTTGAACCATTTTTTTGAAAGGGCAAGGAGGCAAATTCCTTAATGCTATTATTTTTTAATTTTTCGGAATGTGCGAAACCTAAATAATCATTACTGCAAAAATCAATCAAGTGATCTTTATTACTCAATTTACGCAGGGCATTTTGATCTTTTCTGTTTTGAAGGGATTTTTGTAAAAACGTATCAGCTGAAAAGTTCATAGTATCTATCTTTCTGAAACATCAATACGAACAGAACCTATTGCCATAAATGAAAAAATATTATGGCTTATTTTTGAAGCTTTTTCTATTGAATTATTATCAAAATATTTGTATTCGAAAAGCGGGTGAACACAAACAAAAACATGCGGGATTACTTTATAGGAAGCAAGAACACCTATTCCTGCAAAATAGGTATTGGACATTTTTTCTACACCGAAAAAATTTTCTCTATCAACACCGGAATAACCATAATAGCCAAATTGTCCTTGTGCAGCTAATGAGAAATTAGATCTTAACTCTTTACTAAAAGGGACTTCTACCAATGCGTAGATCTTATCGAAACGAAATTTTTGATCAAAAATAATAAGTCCCGCATCAGGATCCGGATTAAGAATTTCAATTTTATCCATGGTGTTCTCCTCAAAATTCAAACCCAGTCCAAGCATAATATCAGCAACCGGGACCAAAACATTCAGATCGTAACAACGTAGATCGGTTTTTGTTTTAAATTTTAAGTTCCCTGATTTTATTGCCAAACCATATTGATCATATAAGGCGGTATTTTCCAACTTCGATTTCCAGTTTGAAAAACCAATACCATAACCCAAATTGATAAAAAAACTCTTGGTTTCACTTCCTGATCGGTTATAAAAATATTGTGCAAAAAGGGATGAACTCGTGCAACATATTATTATAATGGAAAGAATTTTTCTCACTATTTCAAATTTAATGGTGATGTTGATGATCAGCAGAAACGTGTTTTAGTCTTATTTGATCTTTTCCTTTAAATGCTTTACGAGGAGTTAATCCGAAAATTTTAAACATTTCCATATCAGCATTAAATTCCGGATTTGGTGTGGTGAGTAGTTTATCACCTGCAAAAATTGAATTTGCACCGGCCAGGAAACATAATGCCTGACCTTCCAAACTCATTTGAGTACGGCCTGCAGAAAGACGAACAACAGCTTTTGGTATCACAATTCTTGTAGTTGCGATCATTCGAACCATATCCCAAATTGGTAGAAGCGGTTGATTTTCCATAGGAGTTCCGGCAACAGGAACCAAGGCATTGATTGGCACAGAATCAGGCAGTTCATCCAAAGACGACAAGGTATGAAGCATTTTTACACGATCTTCAATACTTTCCCCCATTCCTATAATACCACCCGAACAAACTGAAATTTTTGCTTTCTGAACATTTTTGATCGTATCTAAACGGTCATCATAACTTCGGGTTGTAATAATTTTTTTGTAATTATCCTCAGAAGTATCTATGTTGTGATTATAAGCGTATAACCCTGCATCAGCAAGTCGTTGCGCTTGTTCTTCCGTTAGCATACCTAAGGTACAACATACTTCCATATCTTTCGCATTCACCCCTTTAACCATTTCCAGAACACGTTCAAAATCGCTATTATCACGTACTTCGCGCCAAGCAGCACCCATACATAAACGGGATGCTCCGCCCTCCTTAGCTTTATCAGCAGCATCCAACACGGTATTTACATCCATTAATTTTTCTACTTCCAGCCCTGTATTGTATTTGGCCGATTGCGGACAATATCCGCAATCTTCTCCACAACCACCTGTTTTAATTGATATAAGTGAGCTAACCTGTACTTCACTTGGATTATTATTTTCACGATGAACTTCCTGACCACGATTAATAAGCTCCAATAAAGGAGTATTATAAACTTCTAATATTTCTGCTACTGTCCAATTTTTTCTCTTCACTGACATATTTGTTTATTTTTTTGAATGAATTGCAAAGATAAAATTTTATAGCATCAAATTATCAATTTTTCATATTCAGATTTTCTAAAATCTACTTCCTCCAATCACTGTATTAACTATCTTTGCGAAATGCGTATCGACATTATTACTGTTTTACCTCAATTATTAGAAAGTCCTTTTCAACATAGCATCTTAAAACGAGCTATTGACAAAGGGTTGGTAGAAGTTAATCTTATTAATTTACGTGATTATTCCACTCACAAACAAAAAAGTGTGGATGATTATGCTTTTGGAGGTGGTGCCGGAATGGTTATGGGGATAGAACCAATAGCCAACTGTATTAATTCGCTTAAATCCGAACGGATGTATGACGAAATTATTTATACAAGTCCGGATGGTGAGTTATTAAACCAAAAAATGTCGAATCAGCTATCTACTTTGAGTAATATTATCATTCTTTGCGGACATTATAAAGGGGTGGATGAACGCGTTCGTGAACATTTTATCACCAAAGAAATTTCAATTGGAGATTATGTTCTTTCAGGTGGGGAATTAGCTGCTGCAGTAATTTGTGATAGCATTATCCGTATCATTCCGGGAGCAATTTCAGATGAAACATCTGCTTTAACAGATTCTTTTCAGGATAATTTACTGGCTCCTCCTGTTTATACCCGTCCGGCAGAATACAATGGCTGGAAAGTACCTGAAATACTGTTATCCGGACATACTGCTAATATTGAGAACTGGCGCCATGAGCAAAGCCTGGAGCGAACACGAAAACGCAGACCGGACCTGTTGAAATAAAAATTTTAAGAATTGTTTTTCCATTTAAAAAAATTAAAGTACATTTGCAATCCTTTTTGAGGGAATATATTGATATAACCTAGTAAAAACAAAGATTATGAGCACATTATTAAAATACGCAGAAGAGCAATTAACAGTAAAAGCTACACATCCGAAATTTAAAGCCGGCGATACAGTTACTGTACATTATAAAATTAAAGAAGGTGATAAAGAACGCGTTCAGCAATACCAAGGCGTTGTTATTCAACGTAAAGGTGCCGGAACCACTGAATCATTTACCGTTCGTAAAATCAGCAATAACATTGGTGTGGAGCGTGTATTTCCAACCAACTCACCATATATTGATAAAATCGAAGTAAACAAAGTTGGTGTTGTTCGCAGAGCTCGTTTATATTATTTACGCGAATTAACAGGTAAAGCAGCTCGTATTGAAGAGAAAAAACAATAATTTATTGACATACTTTATAAGAACCCTTTCTGCTATGCGGATTGGGTTTTTTTATTTTTCATGACTCTGAATTACATTCAGAGAAGAAAATATTCAAAAGATCCATTAAAATGACTATCAAAGAAGAAATAGAAAGGCGCAGAACATTTGGTATTATTGCACATCCCGATGCAGGTAAAACAACACTTACTGAAAAATTATTATTATTCGGAGGTGCCATCCAAATAGCAGGTGCCGTAAAATCAAATAAAATAAAGAAACATACCACTTCCGACTTTATGGAAATAGAGCGCCAACGTGGTATTTCTGTGGCTACATCTGTTATGGGTTTTGAATATAAAGGAGTAAAAATAAATTTATTGGATACTCCCGGCCACGAAGATTTTGCAGAAGACACCTATCGTACATTAACTGCCGTTGATAGTGTTGTGATGCTTATTGACTGTGCAAAAGGTGTGGAGCCGCAAACACGAAAGCTGCTTGAAGTTTGCCGTATGCGTAGCACACCTGTTATTGTATTCATCAATAAATTAGACCGTGAAGGGAAAGACCCTTTTGACCTGTTAGAAGAAATTGAAAGAGAATTACGTATTGATCTGCGCCCATTGAGTTGGCCAATCAGTATGGGAAAAACATTTAAAGGTGTTTATAATTTATATGAAAAAAGTTTAACTGTTTTTAATTCAGGGGAAAAACAAACAGATGAAAACTCCATCGAAATAAAAGATCTAAACGATGGAACACTGGACAAACTGATTGGAGAAGATTATGCCAATACCTTGAGAAATGATGTTGAATTATTAGAAGCCGGTTATCCAAAATTTGATCTGGAAGAATATACAGAAGCGATGGTTTCCCCTGTATTTTTTGGTAGTGCTGTCAATAATTTTGGAGTACGTGAATTGTTAGATGCCTTTATCAGAATAGCTCCTGCTCCAAAAGGAAGAACCACAGATAAGAAAGAAGTAAAACCGGAAGATAAAAATTTCAGTGGTTTCGTTTTTAAGATACATGCTAACCTGGACCCAAAACATCGGGATCGTATTGCATTTTTAAGAATCGTTTCGGGAAAGTTTGAACGTAATAAAAATTATTACCATGTGCGTGAGAACCGGAGCATGAAGTTCTCAAATCCAACCGCTTTCATGGCGCAAGACAAAAGTGTTGTAGATGAAGCCTTTCCGGGTGATATCATCGGGTTATATGATTCAAGTAATTTTAAAATTGGTGATACTTTAACAGAAGGTGAAAAGATGAATTTCAGTGGTATCCCACAATTTTCTCCCGAGTTGTTTAAGTATGTAGTAAATGCCGACCCTTTAAAAACCAAACAATTGAACAAAGGTCTTGAGCAATTGACGGATGAAGGTGTTGCGCAATTATTCACTAAAAAAACAGACAATAGAAAAGTGCTAGGGACAGTTGGAGCATTACAATTTGAAGTAATTCAACATCGTTTAAAAAGTGAGTATTCTGCATCCTGTAATTTTGAACCTATTTCTCTATACAAAGCATGCTGGATAAGTTGTAAAGACAAAAAGAAATTGGAAGAATTTATTTTTGAAAAAGCGCATCACATGGCAACCGATAAAGAAAACCGACCTGTATTTTTAGCTGAATCGGCTTGGGCACTACAAATGGCTCAGGAAAAAAATCCGGAAATAAAATTCCATTTCATATCGGAGTTTACGGACGAGTAAGATCTACTATAAAAAACCTTCTGAATTTAAAGGAATGTCTTTAACCAGGTCACCGCATCTTCTTCGCTGGTTAATATTCTTGTGGGAGTAATTGGATGATTAAAAGACACATATGCTTGTCCCATTAATTTCTGAGCAATGTTATTTACAACAAATGCACTTGCCAATGTATATTGGTTGGCCTCTTCACTTGCCGCATATTGTCTTGCCTCTGTATTTGCTAACGTAAAACTTCCTGCAATAAACAGTATTGGAAATTTTGCCCCTCCGCCAATATTAGCTAATGCATCAACTATTTGTTTCCCATCATTCTTATTCATTGTTAGATTGGGCTTCATAAATATTTGAATAATTCCATCGCTACGCAAGGAAACAACAGAGGCATCCAGATTAATTTCTTTTATAATTGAAGAATCTTCCTTCATTCGAATGTTTTTGATATTCAAAGTTATGCTAAAAAAATTAAATAGAATTAATGACTTATTGGAGTGACGAAATTTCTTTGCTTTCAATAATCAGCATACTTCCATCTGAGTCAAGTTCTTTAAGTTGAACTTGTTTTAATTGATTGATCAGATCAGGGTTGTATGTTGTTTTTACTTTAATATAATTATCTGTAAAGCCATGCATAAATCCATCTTTGTTATCCGATTCAAAAAGTACAGTTCGGGTTTCACTAAGATGTTGCTGGTAAAAATGACGTTGTTTTTTTGCAGACAGAATACGTAACATTTTATTACGTTTTTTTCTGACTGCCATCGGAACAACATTTTTGATAATTATTGCATCTGTATTATCACGCTCAGAATACGTGAAAACATGTAAGTAGGATATATCCAGTTCATTCAGGAAATTATAAGTATCTAAAAAATCTTCCTCTGTTTCTCCCGGAAAACCTACTATCACATCCACACCAATGCAACAATGCGGCATTAATGTCTTTATTTTTGAAACCCTATCGGAATATAATTCTCGCAAATATCGTCTGCGCATTGCTTTCAAAATTTTGTTACTTCCTGATTGCAAAGGAATATGAAAATGAGGAACAAAATGTTTTGAAGTTGCAACATATTCAATAATTTCATCCTTTAACAAATTGGGTTCAATGGATGAGATCCTGAAACGCTCAATTCCATTTACTTTATCAAGCTCTTTCACTAAATCAAAAAATGTTTCTTCTTGATTCTTGACTCTTGACTCTTGACTCTTTTTATTTGATTCCTGATCTTTGCTGCTTGATTCACTATTCCCAAAATCACCAAGATTTACACCTGTAAGAACAATTTCTTTTACATTTTGTGTTGCAATCTCTGTAGCGTTTTTAACAGCATTCGAAATAGTATCACTTCTGCTGTTACCTCTCGCTAAAGGAATGGTACAAAAAGAACAGTTATAATCACAGCCATCCTGCACTTTCAAAAAAACACGGGTACGATCGCCAAAAGAATAAGAATCAACAAAAAAGTTAGCTTCTTCGATCTCACAACTATATACTTCTGCTTTTGTTTTTTTTGTCAGGTCACTCAGATAATTAAGCAATTTGAATTTTTCGGAAGCGCCTAAAACAAGATCCACACCGTCAATATTAGCAATTTCTTCAGGTTTCAACTGCGCATAACAACCAACAATTACAACATACGCATCGGGGGATACATTTAATGCCGATCTTACGATTTGCTTACATTCCTTATCAGCATTAGATGTTACCGAACAGGTATTAATAACATATACATCAGCAGCTTGGGTAAAATCTACTTTCTGGTACCCATTCTCTTCAAACAGGCGTGAAATGGTGCTTGTTTCAGAAAAATTCAGCTTACAACCTAATGTATGAAATGCGACTCGTTTCAAATCTTCCTGATTTAAATTTGGGATTGCGAAAATACTAATTATCCACGAACCTTTAATTAGTTAATTAATCACATTAAGAAATTTATTGATGAATACTTCCCGAAAAGAATGGTGGAATAATGCACCTGTTCAAAAAACTGTTAATAAGAGGAATTTAAGAGCGTGATTTTTTACTGAATAATTGCCTAAACTTGAAGAATAATAAAATTTGCGGAACAAATTTCATTTTTCTAAAAAATGAGATCAACCCAAAAACAGATATTCATGAAAAAACAATTTCTCTATCTTTCAATAATGCTATTGTTCATAGCATGTTCAACAAAGGACGAAAAGCAAAAAGATACTCGCACGGTTTTCAAATACAATGAAATGGGAGCTCTTACATCAATAGATCCTGCCGCTGCCCGCACTTTTGAAAACATCTGGGTTGTTAATCAATTGTACAATGGTTTGGTTCAAATGAATGATTCTTTACACATTGAGCCATCAATAGCTAAATCATGGACCATTTCAAGTGACGGATTAACCTATACCTTCAAACTAAATTCGACTGTTTTTTTTCATGATAATGAAAATTTCGAAAATGGTAAAGGAAGAAAAGTACGTGCAACTGATTTTGTTTACAGTTTTAATCGTTTGTTAGACCCAAAAGTTTCAAGTGCCACATCCTTACTTTCACAAGTTGATATGCGTGAACAAAAAGGTTTCGAAGCACCTGACGATAGTACATTTGTTATTCACCTGGTAAAACCATTTACTCCGTTTTTAGGAATCCTGACCATGAAATATTTTTCTGTTATCCCAAAAGAAGTTGTAGAGAAACAGGGTGAAGATTTTCGCAGAAATCCTGTTGGTACAGGCCCTTTCAAATTAAAAATGTGGGAAGAAGGATCAAAAATGGTGCTTGTTAAAAATGAAAACTATTTTGAATTCGATGGCAAAAACCGACTTCCTTACCTGCATGCTGTTTCGATATCCTTTATTAAAGACAAAGAAACTTCATTTCTTGATTTTCTGCAAGGAAACGTTGACATGGTTTCAGGAATTGATGCCATCAATACGGATGAAGTATTAACCACAGAAGGGCAACTAAATGATAAATACAAAGGGAAATTTAACATTCAGACACAACCCTATTTAAAAACTGATTATTTAGGATTTTTAATTGATGAGAATTTACCGGTTCTTAAAAATTCGCCTTTAAAAATAAAAGCCCTTCGACAAGCCATTAATTATGGTTTTGACCGAAAGAAAATGGTAAAATATTTACGCAGAAATCTCGGAACCCCCGCTACAGCAGGATTCATCCCGGCAGGTTTGCCTTCATTTGATTCTACAAAAGTAAAAGGCTATGATTACAATCCGGATAAAGTAAGAGAATTGCTGTTTTTAGCTGGTTTCCCTGATGGAAAAGGCTTACCTGAAATTTCACTTGCCACTACCGAACAATATCTCGAATTAGCTGAATATATTCAATCTCAATTAGCTGAATTTGGAATTAAAATGAAAATTGATGTTCAGAAAGCCTCTGTTTTATCTGAAGCTATTGCCAGCTCAAAAGTTAATTTCTTTCGAAAATCCTGGGTCGCGGATTATCCGGATGCGGAAAATTTTCTCTCCTTATTTTATAGTAAAAACTGGAGTCCGAAAGGATTTAACTATACACATTATTACAATCCACAATTTGATCTGTTGTACGAAAAATCACAGGAAGAATTAAATGACTCAATTCGTAATGATTATTACCGGCAAATGGATCAGCTTTTAATTGACAATGCCCCGGTTGTTCCGTTATATTATGATCAGGTTGTACGTTTAGTTCAAAATAATATCAGCGGATTAACTTCCAACCCAATGAATATGCTTTCATTAAAAAAAGTAAAAAAATATTATTCAATCGAATAAATTGATGATCCAAGAGCCCTGTTTAAATTTTAATAAAAGAATCTGATTACAATATTTTTAACCATTCTGTCAGAAATGACATCTAATATCTTTTGAGTAAAATTTAAACAACGTCTAAATAATAAAATATTATTCGGTTTCTTTTGCAAAAGTTCGTTCGGTGATATAAACACCTTCTTTATAAAAAAAAGTGCCTCCCCAACTATATTCTTCCTTTTTATAAATATTATCAACGCCATTAATATTTACTGTTACAACGGTAAGTTTTCTTCTATCTTCCTGAATTATTTTCTCTGTTATATTTCTTACAATTGGTTTCTGAGGGGTATTCGGTTCGATAATAACAGGTTTGGGCTTGGGAGGTTCCGGTTTATATTCAGGTTGCTTAACTTGCAAGGGAATTGGATTACTCGGAGGTGTTGGAGGCGCTGGTTTTGTTTCAGTAATTGGCTTAGGATTAGGCGTAGGTGGTTTAGGTTTGGGAATTGGATTTGCTTTTGCTTTTTTCTGCATTTCAGTTGCTGTAGCAGTATAATCTCTATCAAAACCGAAATCGCCTTCATTCATACCGTATTTAATTCTTCCCACAGGTTGTGAATATTTAACTTCCTGCTCTTCAGGTTGTTTTTCTAATTCAACTTCAGCAGTAAATTTTGCAAATTCCTCTTGTTCCCTATCTTTTGGAATATGTGTATCAACAACAACACTTTTTGAAATATATCCCATTTTAGTACAGGTAACTAAAAACTCTGCACCAAGATCCAGGTCGGCAGTGTATTTCCCACCATTCGGATCAATTACCCTATACGGAGCGCCATTCTTTGTTATTGTAATTACTGCATTTTTCAGATCCCCACCTACAACTGATAATTTTATTTTCACACTAAACACAGGATTATTTTGTGCTTTCCCAATAAAAGATTGAAACAGCACCAAAACCATAACAATAGTAATGGGAATGGTTTTGAAAAAAAATATTTTATATATTTTATTATTCATAAATTTACCAACAAAAATAAGTATTAATTTTTTGGAATTGAAAACTCATTTTTTTGATACAAATTATAAATTGCGAATAACATTTATTAAAATGACCTTAGAATTAAATGACCTTTGCCAAGAAGTATGCCAATTAACCAGAAAAGTAGGTGGTTTTATCAGATCAGAACAAAAAATATTTTCAACAAATAGTATTGAGGTAAAAGGCAAAAATGATTTTGTTTCTCATGTTGATAAGTCTGCTGAAATGCAATTGGTTGAAGTCCTTTCAAAACTATTACCTGAATCTGGTTTTATAGCCGAAGAGGGTACATCAAAAAAAAAAGGAGAAATATACAACTGGATCATTGACCCGCTTGATGGCACAACCAATTTTATTCATGGAATACCATGTTTTGCAATAAGTATAGCTCTAAGGCGAAATGAAGAATTAGTACTTGGAGTGATCTACGAAATTAATTTAGATGAATGTTTTTATGCATGGGAAGGAAGTAATGCCTTTTTAAATGGAAAAGAAATACACGTTTCAATAGCTGCAACATTAGCCGATTCGTTAATTGCAACAGGATTTCCTTATTATGATTATACCCGGATGGATGATTACATGAAACTTTTCAATTATTTCATGAAGCATACGCACGGGTTGCGCAGATTAGGATCTGCAGCTACCGATCTGGCATATGTTGCCTGCGGAAGATTTGATGGATTTTATGAATACAGCCTTCAACCCTGGGATGTGGCAGCCGGTGCTTTTATTGTAAAACAAGCCGGTGGAAAAGTTACCGATTTTAGTGGCAAAAATAATTTTATTTTTGGAAAAGAAATTGTTGCAGGAAACAGTACTAATTTTGAGGAATTTTTAAATACAGTAAAAGAACACTTCAAGTAATTGTTTACTCTTATTTAGCAAATACACTGCTCGTATCAATACAAATTAGCAATTTTAGAAAGTTCTTTTGGTTTCATTAAAATTATCTTTCTTCCTTCCACTTCAATCAAACCGTCTTCCTTAAATTCATGTAAAAATCTAACTAAGGTTTCGCGGGCCGTTCCTACCATTTTTGATAAATCATCCCGTGATAAAAAAAGCTCAACAGGTTTATTTTCCTGATCTTCCTTCATATATTTATCCCGTAATATCAATAAACATAAGGCAAGTCTTTCTCTTACCGTTTTATGAGCAAAAATAGCAATGCTGTTTACAAGAACACCGAACTCATGACTTAAACATTTAAGTAATCTGTTCGAAAGAATGGTTGAAGAATTTAATGCTTTCAGGAAATCTTCTTTAGGAATAAAAGAAATAACTGCCTCTTCGAGGACAGCAGCCGAATCAGGATAAAATTCCTCGCTGATGAGTGCATGATAGCCTAATAATTCTCCGGCATTACAAACATAAATTATTTGTTCATGACCGTCTTTATCCGTTTTGTATTTTTTTACTTTTCCACTTTCAATGTAATAGATCCCGGTTGGATAACTGTCTTCCCTGAATAAAATTTCTCCTTTTTTATATTTATGCGTGATCTTGTTTTTTTTCAATATGGCCATTTCCGGATCAGGTAAACCTTCAAATACAGATTCACTTTTGAACTGATACTTTTCAAATGGAAAATCAAGAGATTGCATAATAATTCTTTCTAAATATGTTTATCAAAGTTATAAAAATATTTGTGATTTATGTCACATTATAACCATGCATAAATCACAATCGACCATAACATAAATCAATTTATTATCAGGTTAACACATTTACATTTGTTATTAGAAAATTATTCCCTGTTTTTTCTGATGAGCATTAAAGGTTGATATACTCATGTTGATAGAAAATAGAATAAATAGGATCGCTTATGATGATGAGTTTTTTAAAATTGAGATTACCTATTAAGGACGAAGAGTTTGATGTCATATATCCACAAACTATCAGGCATCTTTCTAAACGACATTTTACTCCTGTAGAAGTTGCTATTAAAGCAACCGAATGGTTAACCGAAAATAATTTTACCGGCAAAATTTTGGATATCGGATCAGGATCGGGCAAATTTTGTTTTATCGCGGCAGCGCTTTCGAAAAGTACAATTACCGGAGTCGAATACCGAAAGGATCATGTTGACATCTGTAATAAAATCAAATTAAAAAACAGACTTCAAAATGTGGAGTTCATTCATTCAAACATCAATAAGATTGCATTTGAAAACTATGATGGATTTTACTTTTTCAATTCTTTCCAGGAACAGATTGATAGTTCAGCGAAGATCGATATGATAATTAAAACAGACGAATCTTTTTATGACGAATATGAAGGTTATGTAAAAAATGAATTAAAAAAATTACCTGCAGGTACAAAATTAGTTACCTACCATACCAGTCTTGGCCAAATTCCATCTAATTTCTGTCTTACGAAAACTCGTTTTGATGGCAAATTAAAATTATGGAAAAAAAATGCTAATTCTATAAGTAAACTTCTTTAAGAAAATGACAAAGGACAAACTTATTGATAAGGGAATAAAAAAATTAAAAAGATTTGGCTTTACAAATGTCAATAAGGATAATCTATTAGTGGATGAAGTATATGTCTTTTATTTTAAAAGATTTATTTTAATAATGAAAGGTGAGAATCCGAAGTTAGACCATACGATTGATGAGCTTTTAATGATAATCAATAATAAAGCTAAACGGGAGTGAAATAACAACTGTTTTTTTATAAAATTTTAACATGTTCGAATTTATAAATAAGTAATGAATAATTATAATCCAATTCCAAATCAACTGGAAAAAATCTTCAGTTACATTCTCCCTTTTTCGGTAGAACAAAAAAAAGGAGAAATTTCACCTTATCTTGAAGTCAGCCTTTATTGTGGAAAATATAAACTTAACGCGGCAAAAGTAAATTATTCCTATGGGGGATTACATTATATTTTTGATGAAGTGTTTAATAAAATCCAATTAAAGGAAAAAAAAATTGAAAATGCTTTGATCCTTGGTTTTGGAGCAGGTAGCGTTGCCTGCTTACTGACCGAAAAATACGATCAAAACTGTATGATCACAGGAGTTGAAAAAGATGCTGAGGTTATAGAACTTGGTCATAAATACTTTAATATTACCAGATTCAAAAAACTCAATTTGATTCATGAAGATGCTTCCGATTTTGTTTCAAAGTGTAATTTAAAATTCGATTTGATTATTGTTGATGTTTTTGTAGAAGATAATGTCCCCAAAAAATTCCATCAATTACATTTTATCCAAGGGCTCGATGAACTTCTTTCAGAAAACGGCATTTTAATTTTCAATAAGGTAATTAATAATTCGGATCATAAAAATGAAATAAAATTACTTTCAGAAAATATAAATAATGTAATGGGAAAATGTGTTTTTCACGACATTGTTTTTTCAAATACTAAAAACTCAGTATTAATTTTTGACCGTAAAAAAAATAATAAAAATTATCATTTGGATGAAAAATATTATGACAAGAATTACACCTCGAATTCCTTAAAAATAAAAGAACCTGTTTAAATAAATAATAAATTTTTAATCAATAATTGCATTAAATTTGATAAAAAAAAATTAATAGCCTGTTTAAATTTTACGCAAAATGTATTATATGTCATTTCGACCAGAGGGAGAAATCTCAATAAAATTGAGATAAAAATGAGATTTCTCCCTCTGGTCGAAATGACAGAATGGTTAAAAAAACCATAATTAGATTCTTTTATTAAAATTTAAACAAGCTCTCAAACAAAAAATGATAAATAAAAACAAAATGCGCAATTTCAATATCAAATTAAAATGCAGTATTAACCAAAATTAAATTGATGATAGAATTCAGAAAAGAATTGATTGAAAAAATCCTTCAGTCACCCAATGAAAAAGAAATAGAATCAAACATTAATGATTCAATAAATCGTATGATTGAAAATGGAACAAACATGCATATTATAAAACGTTTTGAAGACAAATTAGAATCTGATTTGAAATTTGAAATTTCTGAGCCTCACACTGAAAAAGAGTTTTCAAATATCAAAGGAGCTCTTCGTGTGATGAAAGAAATCACTTTGAAAAATAATTCTGTTATTCAATAAAGGGTTGGTCACTAATACGAATAAAAAAATTACTAACTATAAATAAAAAAAACGGTAATTGCATTTTCGTAAATTAGTAAGATTCGTTATTCGTAACCTAACTAAGTACAAATATAGTTTATGCACATTACGACTTTGTTAATTTCATCATTCCTTATTTTAATAGCTGGAATAGTCTCTATTCCTTTTATTCCATCCAATCGCAAAGGAGTTGCTAATTTTATTTTTGTTCTATTAATTGCTGTTGTTACCTCTATACCTGCCCTCAATGCCCTTAATGGAAATCCTATCGACATTATTATTTCAGGAACATCGTTTTTAGGTAACATCCCTTTACGAATAGATGCACTTTCAGCATGGTTCATGCTCATCATTAATTTGACCTGTATCAATGGAGCACTTTATGGCATTGGTTATATGAAACCCTATCAGGAACAAAAAACAAATCTTTCATTACATTGGGTCTTGTTCCTGATTTTTCAATCTTCCATGTTATGGGTTTGTATGTTACAGCACAGTCTGGCATTTCTTGTCGCATGGGAACTCATGTCGCTTTCTTCGCTTTTATTGGTAATGTTTGAACATCATAAAATAGAAACGATTAAAGCAGGACTTAATTACCTGGTGCAAATGCATATCGGTGTTGTATTTCTGACTGTCGCATTTATCTGGGTATATTTTTCAGAAGCATCATTTGATTTTCATGGTATCAGCAGCTTTTTTAGTTCTACTACTAATATCTGGTTGTTTCTATTATTTTTTATTGGTTTCGGTATTAAAGCAGGGTTCATTCCCTTGCACTCATGGCTTCCTCATGCTCACCCTGCAGCACCATCGCATATTTCAGGTGTAATGTCCGGTGTAATTGTCAAACTTGGTATCTATGGGATTCTACGTGTAGCATTGATGTTGAATAGTGATTTTGTATTGATTGGCGAATCTATACTTGTATTATCAATACTTACTGGAATATATGGCATACTCAACGCTGCCATTCATCGTGATTTTAAAAAAATGCTGGCTTATTGCACCATTGAAAACATTGGTATCATCGGAGCCGGGATAGGTCTTGCTCTTATTGGTAAAGGAATAAACAATCCTGTATTATTTGTGTTAGGATTAAGCGGAGCATTGTTACATATATTGAATCATTCTCTTTTCAAATCCCTGCTGTTTTTTTCAGCAGGTTCGGTTTATCAGCAAACTCATATCCGTGATATGGAAAAACTCGGTGGCCTGATTCATAAGATGCCACAGACTGCGGCACTTTTTCTGATTGGAGCATTGGCTATTGGTGGCTTACCACCACTCAATGGATTTGTTTCTGAATTTCTTATTTACAATGGATTTTTAAATGGAATAAAAACAATGGGATTGATGCATTCCACGCTAATGACACTTTCTTTAGCCGGATTGGCACTTATCGGAGGGTTATCGTTACTTACGTTTACAAAGAGTTTTGGGATACTATTTCTTGGCAGCCCGCGTGAAAATTTGCATCATCAACCACAAGAAGTTTCCTGGGTGATGCGCGTTCCTCAATATATCATTATCTTGATAATGGTTTCCATTGGTGTGTTTCCACAAATTTATTTTGCCGTGGTCCTGAATTTAATAAGTTCGGTTTCTCCTTTGATTCAAATTGATTCTTCTGCCTTTCAAACAACAACATCACTTATGTCAAGTGTTGGAACATATTCTTTATTATTTTTTGCAGTACTGATTTTGGTTTTGATTGTACGAAACATTTTTGTTCGTAAGCGCCCTGCTGAATATAATTCCACCTGGGGATGCGCATACATCGCGCCAAGCAGTAAGATGCAATATACAGGGAAATCATTTTCAAAAACATTAGGTAAACTATTAGGATTTATTGTAACGGAAAAGAAAAAATTCAATGAACTTACCACACAAGAAATTTTTCCAAAAACTCGCACCCATTCATCACATTACATTGATTTTTTTGAACACAATATCATTCATCGGATAACTGACCGTTTATTACATAGTCTTAATTATTTTCAGTTTATTCAGAATGGTAAAACACAGATGTATGTATTGTATGGTGTATTTTTTATAATTATTGTTTTTTTAGGAACACTGTTTAATTTCATTTGATGGGAATTATTATTACATATCTCTTAATTTTCACAATCAGTATTCTTCTGATTCCTTTTTTCAAGGTACGAGAAAAAGGCATCATTACTATCATAGCTGTAATCATGAGTGCATGTATCAGTGGCTATATAGCCCTAAGAGCATTAATTGGGGAAACAATAGAAATTACCTTCTCAGGAACAATTATTACCGGTGAAATTCCCATTAGGATAGATGCGCTTTCGGCATGGTTTATTTTAGTTATCAATTTTACAATTATTACCGGGGCATTATACGGGTTACAGTATATGAAATCCTATAAAGAGCAGTCCTCCAATATCTCCTTGCATTGCATCGCTTATTTGGGAATACAGTCAATGCTTACACTAATTTGCACGATTCAGAATTCAATTGTATTTCTTTTTGCCTGGGAGATCATGGCATTATCTTCATTCATCTTAATTATTTTTGAGCACTATAAACAGGATTGCATAAAAGCAGGGATCAATTATCTTATTCAAGCTCATGTTGCTATAGTATTTCTCTACATTGGTTTCATCTGGGTGGCATCCCGGACAAACTCATTCGATTTTAATTCAATCACAGAATTTTCAACCTCAATATCTCTTCCTACCAGTTTAGCATTGTTTCTTTGTTTCTTCATTGCCTTTGCTATTAAAGCCGGCTTCGTCCCATTTCATACATGGCTACCCTATGCACATCCTGCAGCACCTGCGCATATCTCAGGAGTAATGTCGGGTGTCATTATCAAAATTGGAATTTATGGTATTCTTAGAATGATCCTGTTGATAAAAACAGATTACATTTTAGCCGGGTTCATCATTCTTTTTATTTCTGTTATTTCAGGAGTATATGGTGTTATGCTGGCTATTTTACAACATAACCTGAAAAAACTTCTTGCTTATCATAGTATTGAAAACATTGGAATAATAGGCATTGGAATCGGATTAGGAACTATTGGAATCGGAACAAATAATTTTCTTCTTGCAACACTCGGATTTGGTGGAGGGATGTTACATGTATTAAATCATTCACTTTTTAAATCACTTTTATTTTATGGCGCAGGAAATGTGTATCAGACTACTCACACAATGAACATTGAACATTTAGGAGGATTAGTAAAACGGATGCCTCATTCTTCCCTATTGTTCCTGGTTGCTTCTTTAGCCATTTGCGGACTTCCACCGTTCAATGGTTTTATTTCCGAGTTCCTGATTTATTCCGGATTATTTAAAGGAATGAATAATGGAGGTGTATTCTCCTCAATTCCTATTATGTTGACTGTTTTCGGATTAGCAATTATTGGCGGACTTGCTCTATTGTGTTTCACTAAAGCTTTTAGTTCGGTTTTTCTAGGGACTTCCAGACATCTGACATCTCATCAGCCATCAGAAGCAACTATTGGAAAACTTATTCCAATGTACCTGGTGATGGGATTAATAGTTATCATTGGTTTGTTTCCTGCTTTTTTTCTTCAGTTATTATCTGAACCATTAAAATTATTTACTAATAAACTGCCCCTTTCTCCTATAAATCAACAAGGTTTTAAAACTCTTACTCATTTAACAGATACCATGGAATACATTGGTTGGTCTGCCATAGGATTTATTTTACTTTCGGTTTTAATTTTCTTCATTCGTAAAAAAATCATTACTAAAAAATCTGTTAGCATTTCCACAACATGGGGCTGTGCGTATGTGGGCGATACTTCTAAAATGCAATATACAGCAAGTTCTTTTGTACGCACTTACCGTAAAATGGCTGAACCATTTTTTTCCATTCATAAAAAAAAGAAAGAAATAAAAAAAATATTCCCCGACAAAGCTTGGCACGAAACACATCCGTATGATAAGGCAGAACAATTATTTATTGATATTCCACTGAAACACATGAAATATTTTTTTGGTAAATTTCGATTTTTGCAGAATGGGAATCCACAATTTTATATTTTGTATGGAGTAATTTTTATTGTGTTAATACTTGGTGTACCGTATTTATATGACGTACTAAAATCTTGTATTGAATTTTTAAACAACTTGTAAAATGGTTACTAATAAACGAATAATTACAAACTTACGAAAGAGTCACAAATTAGTAAATTAGTATCTATTGATTATTAGTATCCAACCAGATTAGTAAATTAGTATTTGATTAGTTATTCGCAACTTTTGTAACCTTATGATAAGTTTCACACTGATAATTATTACAAGCCTGTTCTTTACAGGTATTGTTCTCCGCACAAAGAGCATTGCATCCGGAAGAAAAGGCCCTGGAATATTTCAGCCGATGAAAGATATTTTCAGGTTATGGAAAAAGGGAGCAGTATATAGTAAAACAACCAGTTTTATTTTTCAGATTGCGCCAAGCATTTATTTTGCATCTGTACTTATGGCTATTCTGATAATACCATTCGGACAATATAATGGAATCATTTCTTTTGATGGAGATTTTGTTTTTTTCGCCTATGTTCTGGCACTTGGAAAATTCTTCAGTATCATCTCCGCTATGGACACAGGAAGCAGTTTTGAAGGAATGGGAGCTAGCCGTGAAGCTCTTTATTCCTTACTGGCAGAACCGGCATTTTTTATTCTGATAGGTTCTTTTGCATTGTTGACAGGACATACGTCTTTCCACGACATATTTATCTCCATTCATTTTGGATCTTATATTTCATATGCTCTTGGCATACTGGCAACTTTTGTTCTCGTAATGATCGCCATGATCGAAAACAGCCGGATGCCTGTTGATGACCCTAAAACACATCTTGAATTAACCATGATTCATGAGGTGATGATCCTTGACAATAGCGGTTTTGATTTAGGGTTGATTCTGCATGCTACAAATCTGAAGTTTGCCATGTATGGTGCACTTATCGCAAATTTCTTCTTAGGTAATATTGAAATTTATTTTACTGTTCCTATATTTTTTGCAATTCAAATTCTCTTTGCAATAGCAGTCGGAATTCTCGAATCATTTTCAGCAAGATTCAGAATGAGTCACAATGCACAATTTATTTTCACGCTTGCATCTGTTTCTTTAATGATATTTTTCGGTGTATTGTTGGTAATTGGTAAATTTATTTAATTATTCAGGATCTTTAAAATTAAGAAAATGATGTTATTTTTAAGCAAGGGTGTTATTTCGATCGCAGAGAGAAATCTTTTTAATTAAAAACAAGATTTTTCATTTTGGTCGAAATGACATAAAAAAAAATTAAAAATTGAAACTACACATTTATAAACCAAAAAAATGGTAAACGTATTGCTAATTACATTCGCTATCACGCTTCTATACCTAAGCATAGCTAACAGGCTACTGAGTATCATCAAGATCCTTGCTTTTCAGGGATTACTTTTATTTGGCGTCAGTTTCATTGAACTGAATGAAATAAATTCAATTAACCTAACTTTCATTTTATTGGAAACCATCATTTTCAAAACCATTGCAGTCCCTTTGTTTCTGAATTATGTCATCAAACGAAATAACATCAGCAGGGAAGCGGAACCTTTTTTGTCTAATTTTATTTCATTAGTTATTGTTACACTTATTATTACAGTTACATTCCTGCTTTCAAACACAATTACGGATATACATCTGAATAAAATTTATTTTGTAGCGGCACTTTCAGGCTTATTTACAGGTTTGTATATTATCATGTCACGAAGGAAGATCATTACCCATGTTATGGGATTTCTGGTGATTGAAAATGGAGTTTTTATCTTGTCACTTGCAGTTGGGAATGAAATGCCTATGCTGGTTAACACAGGAATATTGCTCGATCTTTTTGTAAGCGTTCTGGTACTTGGAATTTTTGTGAATAAAATTGGAGATGTACTTAAAGATGTGAATGTGGATCAGTTACAAAATTTAAAAGATTAGAGTGGTAAACACAAAATCAAACTTTAAAAAGATAAAAGTATGATCGGGGAATATTTAATAGGAACAATCATTATTAGTATGCTGCTGTTTTTTAACAGGAGCCGCTTGGTGAATTATATTCTTGTTACGATTTTTTTAGTGATGCAATGGGTTTTCACAGTGTATGAATACAACCATCGTAACATCGATGAGTTTTACGACTTATTTAAACCTGATGCTTTAGCAATTCTGTTGTTGATTACGCTTAGTATCATTGCAATACCCGCTTATTACCATAGCTATGTTTATTTTTTAAAAAACAAAGAAATTCCCAGGGAAAGAGCTATTTATTTTTCTGCAATGACACTATTAATTGCTGCCATTTCTGCTGCATACCTTTCCAATCACATCGCTGTAACATGGATTTTTGTTGAATTGACAACACTTTCAGCATCAGCGCTTATTTATCACCGCAGAAATAATCGTTCGTTAGAAGGTACCTGGAAATATATTTTTGTCTGCTCCATCAGCATCACATTTGTGTTTATTGGAATTTTATTTCTCAGTATCGCCATGCAACAGGCAGGACACTCCGATCTTTCGTTCCCGGCCTTAATAAGCAATGCTGGCTCCTTAAATGTTTTTTGGCTTCGCTTAGCTTTTCTCTTTATTTTCACGGGCTTTACCGCTAAACTTGGTCTGGTCCCCATGTACACTGCCGGGATTGATGCAAAAGATAAAGCTCCATCACCTGCCGGTGCACTCTTTTCCAGCGTATTGATGAATGTCGGCTTTATTGGAATTTTTCGCTTTTACGAAATAATTGCAACCACATCCATCCATGTATGGGCAAATCATATTTTGATCATCGCATCTTTGCTTTCTGTTTTTGTCGCTGCGGTTTATATGCTCAAAGTAAAAAACATTAAAAGGATGCTGGCTTATTCCAGCATTGAACATACAGGAATTGTTATGCTGGGGATTGCAGCTGGTGGAATTGGGTATTATGCTGCCATCCTGCATATTGTGTTACATGCTTTCGCGAAATCAAGTATGTTTTTTCAGATGGGCCAGGTATATCGGATCTACAAAAGCAAAAATATTTACGATGTTGGAAATTATTTTAAATACAACTTTACCGGAACAATAGTAATCTTGCTTGCTTTTATTTGCTCAACAGCAATGCCTCCTTCAGGACTTTTCATTAGCGAATTTATGATTTTCAGAGCACTCTTTGAAGCTCATTATCTTTTTGTTTTAATTGTTCTTTTAATTTTACTTACCATCATCATCTGGGCATTCGGAAAAAATATTTTTAAACTTTTGTTTACTCCAGCGGTTGGTTTCAATGAAGAATGTGTAGAAAAAATCAATCCATATGAATCGATCTCCCAGTTTATTTTATTAGGTCTAGTTATTTATCTGGGCATTAACCCACCGGATCAGTTTGTAGAATTAATTAACGAATCAATAAAAAATTTACCGCATTAAAAACTAATGAAATTGGAATAATTTGATAATATGTTAATGAACCAACCATGAATCACACAATTGTAAAAAATAATCAGTGTATTCCGGTATCGTCAATCCCTGTATTGGACTACGAACGATTTCTGGAACATAATATTTCTTTTCTTCGCGAAGAACATTACCACTGTGTTAATTTTTATGGAATCCAACACAAGGAAAAAATTAAATTAATTTGTTGCATTGCTAATGATAATGATGCTACTATAAATGTTTCTTCTTCAATTGTAGAAAGTAAACAAACATTACCTTCATTTAGCCAACATCATTTTTCTTTTCATATTTTTGAACGTGAAATTCACGAAAATTTTGAAATCAATTATACTGACCATCCCTGGCTCAAACCTCTCCGGTTCTCTTTCAACAGGCCAAACAATAATAATACGATTGCCAATTATCCTTTTTTAAAAATTGACAGTGAAGAGTTACACGAGGTGGGTGTTGGTCCGATCCATGCAGGAATAATTGAACCCGGACATTTCAGATTTATTTGTAATGGAGAACAGATCCTTCATCTTGAAATACAATTAGGTTTCCAACACCGGGGAATTGAAACTCTTTTTCTGGAAAAGAAAAAACTGTTACAACGAACCGCTCTCGCTGAAAGCATAGCTGGAGATACAGTTACAGGGCATACCACCGCATTCGTTAATCTTTGGGAAAGTTTATGTAATTACAAAACTGAACCTGATCTGCAATTCGCAAGAACCATCGCTTTGGAACTTGAACGCATAGCAATTCATACAGGAGATTTAAGCGCTATGTGTACCGATGTTGCTTATCAATTAGGCAGTTCAGTATATGGCAGGTTAAGAACTCCTGTTATCAATTATTTTCAGGTATGGTGTGGGAACCGCCTTGCTAAAGGTTTAATTCGCCCGGGAAAAAACAATTTTTCATTTAATAAAATACTGGGTGATTCTCTAATTAAGATTTTTGATGAATATGAGCCTGATTTTAATGAGATCAGTTCCATGACATTTACACTTCCGACAGTGCTTGCCCGCTTTGAAAAAACAGGAGTGTTAACTCCCGAACATGCTGCTTCCATTGGCGCAGTAGGAATGATTGCAAGAACAAGCGGTATCAATCGCGATATAAGAACATCACATCCTCATGATTTTTATTCTACACTCCATCATCAGGCAATTATAAAACGCCATGGCGATGTTTATTCACGGGCACAAATTCGCAAAGAAGAAATCTTACAATCAATAAAATATATCCGAGAACTAACTAAAACTATTCCTGAAGAAAATAAAAACAGAAAACCCTTGAACCCACCAATGCCGGATTCTTTTGCCATATCACTGGTGGAAGGATGGAGAGGTGAAATATGCCACTGTGCAATTACTGATGAACAAGGGGAATTAATGCACTATAAAGTGAAAGACCCATCGCTGCATAATTGGTTGGGTCTGGCTTTGGCGGTGCGTAACAATGAAATTTCTGATTTTCCGATTTGCAATAAAAGTTTTGATTTATCCTATTGCGGGCATGACCTATAATACTACGAATTACGAATAAAAACGAATTACGAAAATTAAACCGGACTATTAATGAAAAACAATATTTGTAATTCGAGAAATTCGTAATTCGTAGAATAATAAAATGAAAGAACTATGTTTAACAACTTAAAAATACTGTATCATCAAGGGAAACAATATATTCCTGATATAACAAAAGCTACTGTTCCTGGGGTTTTCCGAGGAAGGCCAATAATAAGTTCCGAAAAAATAAACGAGAATGAATTGATTGAATTATGCCCTACAGGTGCCATTTCCTCAAATCCCATTCGTATTGATTTAGGAAAATGTACCTTTTGCGGTGAATGTGCTTTTACATTTCCAGAAAAAATTCAATTTACTTCCGATTATAAAATAGCTGCGAATGAACGTGGACAGCTTGTCATTAAAGAAGGAGAAGATAAGCTGATGGTGCTAAATCCTGATTTGATTCGAAATGAGATCTCAAAATATTTCAGCGGTTCACTCAAGCTACGCCAGGTTTGTGCCGGGGGCGATGGGAGTAACGAGTTGGAATTGAATGCTTGCGGAAATGTGAATTTTGATATGGGACGCTTCGGCATTGAGTTTGTCGCTTCACCGCGCCATGCTGATGGAATTGTTATCACCGGACCTATCACGGAAAATATGGCGGAACCTTTACAAATTTGTTATGATGCCATACCTGAACCTAAACTGATTATCCTTGCAGGAACAGATGCTATCAGTTCCGGAATATTTGAAGGAAGTGCAGCTTTGAATCGAAATTTTTTGAGTAAATACAAAATTGATTTATTCGTTCCGGGAAATCCAATTCATCCTTTAACATTTGTAAATGGAGTCTTGGATCTGATTAAAAAAAGATGAAAGGAATAATCAGATTTATTTGTACCCGGAGCTGTTCACTAAAAAATCTGCAATCTTTTCCAGTTTTTCATCCTTTTTTTCCGCAGCAACAATTCCTGCTTCTTTTAAGGCTTGCATATTTTCACTTGAAGCATTATCCATCTCAGGAACAGCTTCCCCTAATTCAGGATTAATTCGAATATAATTATCGCTACGATCTATCGCATCAAATATTTGTTTCAATTGAAAATCTATTGTATCTGTTGCTCCCGACATCATAATATCTAAAACCGGCTGGATCCAACCCAAAGAACCCCACCCTTTTGCTTTTTCATAATCATAAGATCGCTTTTTGGAACCTGTACCAATAGAAACAATGAACATATCCATTGCTGTAACATTTTTAGAGCCGTTCTCACGTTTGAATTGCTGACGAGCTTCAGCATAAGCGCATAATGCAGGATTGTTTGCGAATACGCCACCATCAACCAAAGGATATGATACACCTGAAAAAGAATGTGCCCTAGCAGGTTCAAAATAAGTTGGTGCGGCAGAAGTAGCTCTTGCGACATCACTTATCAGATAATCATATGAAGGTTTTTCTTTTGCGTCATGTTGTGTAAAAAAATGAGCAGCCCGAGTGAAAATATTATAAGATGGAATAATACAAGGACGCAATAATTGACTTAATTTTTTTTCCTTGAAGTATTTTTTCAATAGCTTTTCTAATGATTCAACTGAATATTTTTCATCGGTTAAACCTCCCAATGAAAATAACTTATGTCGGATATCATCAACAAAAATATCCTTCCCATTTTCTAAATAAAGGTCAACAGCCTCTTGTGCAGAGAATTGAGGGCGACCAGGATTATTTTCATCCGGACATAAGTATAAACAAGTCAAAATTCCACCCGTACTTGTACCTGCGATCATATCAAAATAATCAGCAATCCTGGCATTCGGATTATTCGACTTCGTTTGTAATTTTTTTTCTAATGCAACTATTATTTGCCCAGGCAAAACACCTCGTATTCCACCTCCATCAATTGATAAAATGCGTACTAACTTAGACATAATGAACTAATTTTATTTGTTAATTATTGAAAAGTAAATGTAGTGCTTTTCTCGTTTCTATAAAACAATCCGGGATTAATTATTTTTTTTGGAAATAGCTAAAAGACCAATAAATGTTATTAATCCATTAACAAATAGCATTTCAAAACCAAAAATGTAACCGTTAAATAGCTGCTGCGAAAATTTATTCAGAAAAAAACAGATCACCGGAGACATGATACAGATTATAGGAACCAACTTGTCATGTACCTGTTTCTTTGTCATTAGTCCAAATGAATACAACCCCAGTAATGGCCCATAAGTAAATCCGGCCCAGGTAAACAAATTATTTATGACAGCGTCATTATTGATCAATTTAAAAATCACAATTACAGAAAGTAATAAAAAGGCAAAACCAATATGAACAGCATATCTGATTTTTGTTTTTTCGGCTTCGGTTCTATTTTGCATTTCTTTCAACCCTAAAAAATCAATGCAAAAAACACTGGTCAATGCTGTTAAAGCACCATCAGCACTTGGATATGCAGCTGATATCAGTCCGATAATAAAAAAGACAGCAGAAAACGGGCCAAGGTAATTCAACGCAATATTAGGAAACACATTATCAGAAACAATTTTCCCTGTTGCATCAATCAATAAAGGAATGTTTGATTCATTGGCATAAATGTAAAGTAATGCTCCCAGGATCAAAAACAGAATATTTACAATAAGTAATACAAAACTAAAGGTGAGCACATTCTTTTTTGCTTCTCCGACATTTTTGCAACTAATGTTTTTTTGCATCATCTCCTGATCCAGTCCGGTCATGGCAATAGCTATAAACATCCCTCCAAAAAATTGTTTTGGAAAAAACGATTTCAATTTCCAATCAGAAAAAATTACTTGCGAATACTCACTGTTTGCAATTTTATCATATAAATCTCCAACATTTAAATTTAACTCTTTCATGATAAATATAACTGACAAAACCATCGAAAGAAGCATAAATGTGGTTTGTAAGGTATCTGTGTAAACGATGGTCTTTACACCGCCTTGATAGGTATATAATAAAATCAAAGCTATAAAAACGGCAACAGTTACAAAAAAAGGAACGTGCATATCATCGAATACAAATTCCTGTAACACATTTACAACAATATATAATCGAAATGCTGCTCCAACTGTTCGTGAAAAAATAAAATACAAAGCACCTGTTTTGTATGAATAATTTCCAAAGCGTTGTTGCAGATAGGTATAGATTGAAGTAAGATTTAATCGATAATACAATGGAAGCAACACAAAAGCAATTACAAAATATCCGATCAAATATCCCAACACAACCTGCAAATAACTGAATTGAGCTAACCCTACTGCACCCGGAACAGAAATAAAAGTAACACCCGACAAGGATGCACCAATCATCCCATAAGCTACCAGATACCATTTCGAAGATCGGTTGCCTACAAAAAAACTTTCATTTGTTGCTCCTCTGGAAGTGTACCACGTAACAGCAAATAGCAATATGGAATAAGAAATTACACAAATAAGAATTAAATTTGAGGACATTTTTTTGAATTGAGTTTAAAAGATCTTCAAAATAAATCAATTAAACAGATGAATTCACTTCAATCAATTTTAGTATATTAACAAAGTTTTTCACATTTATAAAAATGACGAGACAAAAACGTTTATCTGTTATTTCAGTTTTATTACTTATTATACTAACATTCCCCTTTTTGATCAGCGCATTCAAAACCGAGAAAATTACAGATAATGATTTAAAAATTGAGCATAAAAAAACAAAATCGGGATACAATTACACCATCTTTTACAAGAATAATTTTAAATTGGATGTTTCTTTAACCCGGCCCGAAAAAACGGATAATACTATTCTGTTATGTTTACCGGGAGCTTATACTGATTTACAAACCTATATGGTAGATGGGCTTTACATAGATAATGGAAAAGTGTTAAATAAAAACAAGATAAATCATTCACTTGGGGGGGCTATAAAAATAATTGATGGCGAATGTGTTATCTTTCCAACCAACAAAGGAAAGCTCCTAACCGATTCTTTAATTAATTTTGTGGTAGCTAAGAAAGGTTCGTTGTTTCAGCAAATACAAATGATCGAAAAAGGTGTTGGTGCAAAATATAAAGATGTAAAACTATTTCAGCGCAGAGCAATCGTAAAATTCAAAGACAATAAAACTGCTGTAATAGAATGCTACGAGAACATTACGCTTTCAGTATTTACAACCGATCTTTTGGAACTGGGAGTGGCGGATGCAATTTACACAGATATGGGAGCCTGGGATGAAGGTTGGTATAGAAATCCATCAGATAAAAAAATTATTACTATTGGAAGAATGAAAACTCAAACGGATAAGCAATGTAACTGGGTCGTATTTAAAACGAAGTACTATTAAAATATAATTTATGTGCGGCATTACTGGTATTTTAGCTTTTACGGAAAACGGGAAAAGGTATTTACATAAAGTAAATGCATCCACTCATTCTTTGTTAAAGCGTGGGCCGGATGGAGAAGGGTTTTATGAACACGCTAACTGTGCATTAGGACATCGCAGATTATCAATCATTGATACCAGCGAACTGGCAACACAACCTTTTACAGATAGTTCAGGGAGATACACCATCGTTTTTAATGGTGAAATTTTTAATTACAAAGAACTTCGCAAACAACTGGAAAGCAAAGGTATCCTATTCAAATCGCAGAGTGATACAGAAGTATTACTTTATTTATTCATAAGCGAAAAAGAAAAATGTTTAGAAAAAACAGATGGCGAATTTGCATTTGCTATTTATGACAATGTAAAAGAAGAGCTTTTTCTTGCCCGCGACAGATTTGGAATCAAACCATTGTATTATTATTTAGATGGGGAGCGGTTTGTATTTGCTTCCGAAATGAAAGCAATTATTGCTTTTGATATTCCGAAAGAAATTGATAAAACATCTTTACAAACATATTTACATTTAAATTACATCCCAGCCCCCTACTCTATTTTCAAAAATGTATTAAAGTTAGATGCCGGGAGTTATATGACAATTAATAAGGAGGGGAAGCTGAATAAATCAATTTACTATTCTCTGCCCGATTTATCAGTGCCAACGGTATTCACAGATTACGAAAAAGCGCAAGTACAATTAAGATCACTACTCGAAAAATCCGTTCAGCAACGTATGATCGCTGACGTTCCCTTAGGGACATTTTTAAGCGGAGGAATTGATTCGTCTATCATTACTGCTATTGCGGCTCAGCACACCAAACACTTAAATACATTTTCTATCGGCTATAAAGATGAACCACTTTTTGATGAAACTTATTATGCTCAATTGGTAGCAAAAAGATATAAAACCAATCATACTGTTTTTCAATTAAGCAACGATGATCTGTTCGCGAATTTATATCAAGTACTTAATTATATTGATGAACCCTTTGCTGACTCCTCAGCATTAGCAGTAAACATTTTGAGCATGCATACACGCAAGCATGTTACGGTAGCACTTTCAGGCGATGGTGCCGATGAAATTTTTGCAGGCTATAACAAACATGCGGCCGAATTAAAAGCACGAAAAGGAGGATTTAAGGCGCAACTTGTTAAATCTTCTCACGCAATCTTAAAACAATTACCTAAATCAAGAAATAGTAAAACAGGAAATAAAATCCGGCAACTGGAAAAATTTGCTGAAGGAATGAAATTAAGTGAACAGGAGCGTTATTGGCAATGGGCAAAATGGTCGGGATTTAAGGCGGGAGAAATATTCACACAAAAATTTACAGAAACGCCGAATGGCTTTGCCGAGTTTGAAAAACGAAAAATGGAAGTTTTAAAAAACTTAAATAACGATTACAATTCTGTATTATTGACAGACGTTCAATTAGTTTTGGAAAACGATATGCTGGTTAAAGTTGACAGAATGAGTATGAGTCAAAGCCTTGAAGTCCGGGTTCCTTTTTTAGATCATAAAATTGTTGACTTTGCATTTTCCTTGCCTGTACATTTTAAAATTGATAGCAATAATCGTAAAATAATACTGAAAGATACATTCAAAAACATGTTACCCGAAGAACTTTACCATAGAGGGAAACAAGGCTTTGAGGTCCCATTGTTACAGTGGTTCAAAACAGATCTGAGAACAATGATCACGGATGATCTTTTGGGCAATGAATTTATTACTGAACAAAACATTTTTAATTTAGAAGCAATAAAAAAATTGAAATCAGAATTATTTTCAAACAACCCGAATGATGCAGTGGCAAAAGTGTGGGCCTTAATTGTTTTTCAGTTTTGGTGGAAAAAATATCTCAAGGCATAACCTTTATGGCAAAAGTATTACGCATTATCAATCGTTTTAATTTAGGTGGGCCCACCTATAATGTTGCCTATCTGAGTAAATTTATGTCTCCTGAATTTGAAACACTTTTAGTGGGTGGGGCAAAAGATTCATCAGAGGAAAGTTCTGATTTCATTGTTGAAAACCTTGGCCTAAAACCTGTTATTGTAGAGGAAATGATGCGCGAAATTAATTTAAAAAATGATTATGCCGCGTATAAAAAAATCAAAAAAATAATCCAGGAATTCAAACCTGATATTGTTCACACACATGCTTCAAAAGCAGGCACATTGGGGAGATTAGCAGCCTTTTCCTGTAAAGTACCTGTAATTATACATACATTTCATGGCCATGTTTTTCATTCTTACTTCGGAAAATTAAAAACAATATTTTATAAAAAGATCGAGCGTTATTTAGCAAAAAGATCAACTGCCATCATTGCCATCAGCGAAAAACAAAAACAAGAATTAGTCGAAATTCATAAAATTTGTAATGCAGAAAAAGTTCATGTTATACCTCTAGGATTTGATCTGTCAAAGTTTCAGGAAAATCAATTAGAAAAAAGAAAAATATTTCGTTCAAAATACAATTTGGATGAGGATGAAATTGCGATTTCTATCATCGGCAGATTGGTACCTGTAAAAAATCATTCTTTGTTTTTAGAAGGATTAAAAATCATTTCGGAAAAAACATCAAAAAAGATCAGAGCTTTTATTATTGGTGATGGAGAATCCCGATCGGAAATAGAAACAAAAGCAAAAGAATTAAATATTCCGTTTACAAACGGGACTAAGACAAATGAAAAAGTACTTTTAACTTTTACCTCCTGGATAAAAGAAATTGACGTTGCACTTGCCGGAAGTGATATTATTGCCCTTACCTCTTTTAATGAAGGGACCCCCGTTAGCTTAATTGAAGCTCAAGCATCCAATAAACCAATAGTCAGTACTAATGTTGGTGGAATTGAAAATGTAGTAATACCGAACGAAACTGCACTTTTATGCGAAAATAATAATCTAAGTGAATTTTCGAACCGGTTGTTAAAACTTATCGAAAATCCTGATTTAAGAATTAATATGGAGCAAAAAGGCTGGATCCATGTCAGGGAAAAATTTCATTATACCCGTTTAGTAAGTGATATGGAAAAGCTATATCTCCAACTACTCAAAAAATAGCACAATCATAAATTTTATAAGCATTTCAGAATATTTTTTACCTTTGTTTGTTATCAAAAAACATTTTTATGCGCAAACTGCTCTATTTATTCGGATTACTCTTGTTTTTTTCAAGTTGTGGATGGCTTAATCCCAGCATTATGCTTACAACCGGTAAAGATTATAAATATGCCAAAACGCCTGACAGCACCAAAGTATTAGAATACAAAATATCACCAAATGATATTCTTGGGTTTAATATTTATTCAAACGATGGCTTTAAGTTGATCGACCTAACATCCTTAAATAGTGCAAACACCAGCTATAGAATGAGTTCGGATTTAAAATACCTCGTTGAATCGGATGGAAATGTGAAGCTGCCAATATTAGGAAGAAAAAAACTTAGTGGATTAACGATTCGTGAAGCCGAATTAATGTTAGAAGATTCCTATTCAGCTTTTTATGTAAAACCTTTTGTATTGATGACCATCACAAACAAAAGAGTAATTGTATTTCCGGGAAACCCTGGTGATGCTAAAACCATTCCTTTAGTTTACAATAACACAACACTTATTGAAGCTATTGCCTTGGCTGGTGGTATTTCTGATGATGGGAAAGCAAAACAAATAAAACTCATTCGTCAAAATAAAGATAAATATGATGTTTATTTAATCGACCTTTCTAAAATTGAAGGCTTAAATCAGGCAAACATGGTGTTGCAGGCAAATGATATTATTTATGTTGAACCAAGACGTAAATACAGTAGCAAATTTGTTGGAGAAATGGCTCCAATTATAAGTATTCTAACAAGTGCATTTTTAGTATTCACTTACGTTAGTGTGCTTAATAGGTAAAATAAATTATTCACAAAGATGCTTCAGGAAGACATATCAAAAACCAATGATAACTTTGAACGCTATAAAGAACGCATTTCAAATTTTAGCGGAGAATTTGAACTAGGTCTTTTTATTTTTATTGCGCGTAAAAGTTTTTTTTGGATCATCCTTTTTTTTATTTTAGCTTTTTTAGGTGCTTCCGCTTATCTGCGTTATACAACTCCTATTTTCGAATCAAGCAGTGTTCTGCAAATTGAAACAACCAATCAGGCAAGTAAGCTTTTAAATGTTGGAAATATTACAGAACCTGATAATGGACTTGCAGAAGGTATAGAACTTTTAAAATCAAAAGTTTTTTTAAAACGAGTTTTATCCCAACTGCCCCTTCAGGCCAGTTATTATGCTGAAGGAACTTTTAAAAACAACGAACTATATACTTCAAGCCCATATTCTGTTGACTATAAAATAATTAATCCAAAAATTTCCGGAGTTAAAATTTATATTGATTTTGTTGACAGTACACATGGCACAATTAGTTATTCTTTTGATAATGAAACTGAACAACAACATAATTTTATTTCAAACAAATGGATGAAATTTCCGGAAATGGACTTGTTCATTTCCATAAAAAATTTCACAGAAATCGCAAACGAACAAAATGTAGTGAAGAAAAATGCCTACTATTTCACGCTGAATGATTTAGATGCTATAGTTAATGAAAGCTATCCCAAAGTTGAAGTTAAATTACTAAATGATCAGGCAAAAACTATTCTTGTCTCCTATAAAGGGTTTAACCCCCAAAAAGCGGCTGACATAGTTTCTAAAATGACTGAAGAATATTCAAATTTTGATATTGAACGTAAAGGAGAAAGTTCCCTAAAAGTTATTGAGTTCATTGACCATCAGATTGATATTGTTTACGAACAATTAAAATCATCAGAAACTTCTATTCAGGAGTTTACAAAAAATAACAATGTTACGAATACCGATATCGAAAATACAGCAAAAACAACTCGTTTAAATGCACTTGATGACCAAATCATTTCGCTTGAATTAGAAGAAAATGTATTAAACAAAATTGAAACTACACTTTCTAATTCTAAAAATATTGATACTTATACTTTAATAGCAATGCTGGCCGGAACTACAACTGAATCCAATATTACTTCCGCAGTAGAGGCTTTGCATAAATTATTGATACAAAAAGAAGAAATGCTGTATGATGTTAAACCCAATAGCGAAGCAACACGTTTAATTGATTATCAAATCGAAATTCAAAAAAAATTATTGAAAGAAAGTATTAACTCAGTTAAAAACAATGTTAAATCACGAAAAGAAGATCTAAAAAGAAAAGCACTTGAATTTGAAGGTAAATATCAAAAACTTCCCGAAAATGAAATTGAATATGGCAGACTCCAACGTTTGTTTAGTATAAATGAAAAATATTATAATTTATTACTGGAAAAGAAAACTGAATATTCAATTTCAAAAGCAGGATTTGTCACACAAAATGTTGTTCTTGAAAAGGCTGAGGCAAATTTGGTTCCTGTGTCTCCCAATAGAAGGATCACTTTTATTATTTATTTTTTGATCGCAGGTTTATTAGGTATTTTTTTAATCATTATCAGATACTTAGCCCACAATGAAATTAACTCTTTAAATGAAATTTCAAAATATACAAATTCATCAATTGGTATTTTAGGAATTGTTCCTAACAGTAAACAAGACATTCCTGTATCCCAACTCTTAGTTGATAAAAGTCCAAAATCATTAATTGCAGAGGCCTTCCGATCCATACGTACTAATTTACAGTTTATTTCAAATACTCCGGGGCCAAAAATAATTGCATTAACATCAACCATCTCAGGAGAAGGAAAAACATTTGTTGCAATTAATCTGGCAGGGATCTTAGCATTTTCAGGAAAAAAGGTGGTGATCATTGACTTAGATATGCGTAAGCCGAAAATTCATATTGGTTTTAAAGCAGATAATTCAAGAGGAATGAGCACCTTATTAATTGGTAAAGATTTTATTGAAAATACAGTTCAACATAGTAGTTTGGAGAACCTTGATTTTATTACCGCAGGCCCTATTCCTCCAAACCCTTCTGAGTTGATCATTAGTCAAAAAATGGATGACATTTTAACCCAGTTGAAATCAATTTATGATATCATTATTATCGATAACCCTCCGGTAGGTTTAGTGAGTGATGGTATTGCGATGATTCAAAAAGCAGACTATCCAATTTATATTTTCAGAGCAGATTATTCGAAACGTAATTTTATTCAAAATGTAGATCGGTTATATAACGAAACAAACATCAAAAACTTATCGGTAGTTCTTAATGGTGTTGACATTGAGCGGAAAAGTTATGGTTATAACTATGGCTACGGTTATGGTTATGGTTACGGTTATGGATATGGCTATTATGACGAACATACCAAGCAAAAAAAGAAAAAATCTTTTTTCAAAAGATAAAATAGAACCCAAGTTTTATGGAACTAAAAAGCACTCCTATTTCTGATTTATTAATTGTCCAACCTAAAATTTTTGAAGATGATCGCGGGCACTTTTTTGAATCATACAATAAAACTATTTTTGATCAATTAGGAATAAATGTAAATTTTGTTCAGGACAACCAGTCCTTGTCCCAAACAGGAGTTTTAAGAGGCTTGCATTTTCAAAAGCCTCCTTTTGCTCAAGGAAAATTAGTGCGCGTCATCAAAGGTTCCGTTTTAGATGTTGCAGTAGATATTCGAAAAAATTCACCAACCTATGGAAATCATTTTGATATTGTACTTTCAGAAAAAAACAAAACCATGTTATGGATCCCCGAAGGATTTGCTCATGGCTTTTTAACTCTTGAAAATGATACTATATTTCTTTATAAATGCACCAACTATTATAATAAGGCTTCTGAAGACTGTATTTTATGGAATGATACTGACATAGCCATCGATTGGAAAATCAATTCTCCCATTTTATCTGAAAAAGATGTCCAAGGGAACGTTTTTAAGGATTTTATAAGTCCTTTTTAATGAATCAGAACCAGGTATTTGCTCTATTATCAATTATGGCTGAATGCAAAAAACTTATTAAAAACTATTTATTTTCAAAAAAAATCATATCTTTAATTACCAAAATAAAGAAACTAATTTTTGGCGGCTGATTTTTATGGAAGGAAAGCTCTACTTATTATTAATTTATGGATCCTATTTTATAAGCACAGTCATTCTCTCGTTTTTAATAAACGGATTGCTTTTAAAATTTGCATCAAATTTAGGTATCAGAAATTCATCTGAAACGACTATAAGATGGAGTGCACAAGCAAAACCAGCACTCGGTGGGATTTCTTTCTTTCTTATATTTTTATTATCAATAGCTAGTTATCCCATATTTTTTGAACATCATTTTATTTCTTTTAATAAACAATTGCTTGGCATAATGGCAGCAAGCACACTTGCTTTTTTAATGGGTTTATCGGATGATGCATACAACACCAAGCCTCTTTTGAAATTAGCAATCCAAATTTCATGCGCATTCATTTTGATATTCACAGACACCTCTATTTCATTGTTTTCGAGTGCTTTTCTCAATTATATCTTTACCATATTTTGGGTAGTTGCTATCATGAATTCTATCAACATGCTGGATAATATGGATGCTATTACAACACTCGTTTCAATAACAATTATAATTAATGCATTGTTTATTTTATATCTAAACAGTCATAGCGACAATATCCATATCCTTTTATTAGTTGGAGTTTTAGCTTCCTTAATTGGTTTTTTATTTTATAACTGGCATCCTTCAAAAATAATTATGGGCGACACTGGAAGTCAGTTTTTAGGATTATTTTTAGCTGCAATAGGAATAATATATTTTTGGGATACGCCTGATTTTAATGAAGAAAAAATTCAGTCAAAACAATTTTTTGTGACTATTCTTACTTTTGCAATACCTATTATTGACACAACAACAGTGGTCATAAATAGATTGTTACATGGGAAATCGCCATTTATTGGTGGCAAAGACCACACCACCCATAGTCTTTTTTTTATGGGTTTAACCGAAAAACGCATCGCTGTATTATATACTGGTATCAGCTTTGTTTCCATGTTTTTTAATTATTTAATTATTCATTATATCGATAACTGGAGCTATTTACACATCATTTTATTCTCCGTTTATTTTATTACACTCTTTTGGTTTTTATATGCTCCTACACGTAAATACGGTCAACATTAATTTTGAAAACATATTTTAGTAAAGCACTACATTTAATTTATTCATCCAAAAGGTATTTAATTGCGTTTGGATGTGCCGTAATTTTATTGAGCGTTTTCAAATTATTTTCCTATTCATTTACCGACAATTTATCTGATAATGCTTATGAAGAATATTTTAATGCTAACTACAAAGTATTCAGCATTCGTATTCCAAAAAATTTAAATTTTGCAGATGAAAAAGTTCCTATTACTGATTTTACTGTTCGTGAAGCAGTAGAAAAAGAATTGATCATCAACACTTATTGGCAATCACAATCCTTATTGCTTCACAAACGCGCCAATCGTTGGTTCCCCCTGATAGAGCCGATCCTGAAAAGAAATAATATTCCGGAAGATTTTAAATACATTGCTCTTATTGAAAGTCAACTGACAAATGTCGTTTCACCTCAAGGAGCCACCGGATTTTGGCAATTGATTGAACCAACTGCAAAAGGATATGGAATGGAAATCACCGAAGAAGTGGATGAACGATATAATGTTGAAAAATCTACGGAAGCAGCCTGCAGGTATTTTAATGAAGCATACAAACAATTTAATAACTGGACATTGGTTGCGGCATCGTATAATCTTGGAATGACCGGCATTCAAGTGCAATTGGATAAGCAAAAAGCAGATAGTTATTATGATTTGTTATTGACAGATGAAACAGCACGTTATGTTTTTCGAATACTTGCCATGAAAGAAATTATTTCTCGGCCCAAAATATATGGCTTTGAATTACGCAAAAAAGATCTGTATCCCGTTATTCCAACAAAAAAAATAACAATAACTACCGGTATTCCTAACCTTGCCGATTTTGCAATAGCACAAGGCACAAATTACAAAATCTTAAAAATGTTTAATCCCTGGTTACGCGCAAATACTTTAACAAATGAGGAGCAGAAAAAATACATAATTGAAATCCCGAAAAATGGAGTGAAAATTTATGATATGGATGGAAATTATGATGGCAGCGATACCTTATCTGCAAAAGATTCCATAAATCTAATAGTTCCTTCCCTATTAATAAAGGATTCGCTAAAGTAGAAAACAGGCAAAAGATTTTAAAAATGGGATTTAAAAATCTACTTCTTTTCTTTGTCGCATTCATTAACTTTCAATCTCCATTTTTTCTTCCCATTAACAACACTAACAGAAAAAAAGTATCGGAAATTCAATTAACAGAAATTGGTAAATTCGGGCTCATCCGAAAAGCGAGAAAAACAGTTCCTTCGCATATTCACACAGGAATTGATATAAAAAGACCAAACAAAAATTATTTTGATGAACCTATTTTTCCAATCGCAAAAGGGAAAGTGATCAGCAAACGAACAGATGGTCCGTATGCACAACTAATCATTGAACATGAAATTAACAACCAAACATTTTGGACTGTCTATGAACACATTGCAGGGATAAAGGCTAATCTTAATGAGATTGTCAGCCCCGGAAAACCATTGGCCCGTTTCATGAATACAAATGAATTAAATAAATACGGTTGGCAATTTGATCACTTTCATCTGGAAATTTTAAAAATAAAACCAATCCAAATTACTCCGGATAAGTTACACCCCGACAGATGTTATAACTCCTTCTCCCTCATTTGCTATAAAGCTTCTGACTTAGAAAAGTACTTCTATGATCCATTAGAATTTTTAACGGAACACCTGGATTAAATTCAATAAATTTTACGTAATCGGACAGAAATCTTTATTTAAATAAAACTACCAACAAATAAAATAAAGCGAAAAAATATTTAAATTCATCAATAAAAATATTTTTTTGTAAAAAGTTATTTGGCACTTTAAATATTTTACTATATTTGAATTAGATTTAATTTATTCGACCAACTATATAATTTACTATGCCAACCATTTAATTTATTCGACTAATTAAAATATTTTCAAAAAGAAGCCTAAAATTGGAATTACGAGTACGTTGATTATTATAATTTTTTATAGAATTATTAATATATAAAGAGCTATGAGTAAACTTACTAATCAAGCAATATTTTCCGAAGAATTTAATGCCATATTTGAAAATGCAGCTGTTGCTTTATTTCTAATAGATCAGGCTGACCGTATTGTAAATATTAACAGGACAGGCAGCTTAATGATTGGGAAAAAAAAAGGGGATATCCTTGGCTTAAGCAAAGGCGAAACTTTTCATTGCGCTATTGCCCAGGAGATAAATCCTGTAGAATGCGGGAAAGGGATACAATGCGAGTTATGCACCCTCAGAAATTCTATAAAATTTTCATTTGCTACAAAAGAAAATAGATCCAAAGTTGAAGGTCATATTTCTGTTAAAAAAAAATCGGGAACAAAAAAAATGGAAGTTTTAATTTCCACGGCTCCAATAAAAATAAAAAAGAAAGAATTTGTTTTAGTTACCATTGAAGATGTTACCCAATTAAAAAAACAACAATTATTATTAAAAGAGATCAATTCTACAAAAGATAAATTTTTCTCCATAATTGCTCATGATCTTAAGAACCCTTTTGCTGCTTTAATCGGTTCAGCTGAACTTATGATTCTAAATTTGAAAAAAGAGAATTGTGATCCGGAAAAAGTAGCTAAGCATGCTTCAAAAATATTTGAAGCATCAGTGAACGGGCATCGGCTTTTGGAAAATTTATTAGAATGGTCACATGCTCAAATTGGGAGTATTGTTTTTAACCCCAAGCTGACCAATATCAATGATATTATAACTGAATCTATTAGCGCTTTAGAAAACTGCGCCCAGACAAAAAAAATAAAATTAAATTTAATATCACCTCCCGATATTACTGTTTATGCTGATCCAAATATGATTTCTACAGTTTTAAGAAACCTGATATCAAACGCAATTAAGTTTTCCCATCCTGGTGCTGAAGTAACTGTTTCAGCAAGAAAAAATGTGAACCATGTGGAATTGTCAATTAAAGATTCAGGAATCGGAATTCCTCAAACTGAGCTTAATAGACTATTTAAGATCGACCAAAAATATTCCATTCTTGGAACAAATAATGAAACCGGAACAGGATTAGGATTAATACTTTGTAAGGAATTTGTAGAAAAACATAGTGGAAAAATATGGGCACAAAGTGAATGTGGAAAAGGAAGTGAATTCAAATTTACTTTACAGACAAATTAATAAAGAATAAAACACTACAACAATCTAAACGCCACAGATTCACAGATTATTAATATTTTTTTTGTAGCTTTTATTATTCCCTGATTTCCACTTTTTATTAAAAGCTAAACATTATTTTGCCGGAAGAAATTAATGAATCTGCAAGCTTCTATTATACATCCTGCAAACAGCAAGTATTATTTGATTAAAACCTTTTGCTTCTGCAAGTTTAGTTGCTTATCTTTGATAAATAAAAGTTCCTGGCAAAATGTGCGGAATTTTTAAATAGAATCTGAAAACTTCAAATTAACGAATGCCCGAAAATAGATTTAGTGAAAGCGATTACCTCGAAGTTGTTGGCGCACGTGTACATAATCTAAAAAACATTGATGTTACCATCCCTCGTAACAAACTGGTTGTTATAACAGGTTTGAGCGGCAGTGGAAAATCTTCATTGGCTTTTGATACCATTTATGCAGAAGGTCAAAGACGTTACATCGAAAGTTTTTCGGCTTATGCACGTCAGTTTCTTGGAAACATGGAACGCCCCGATGTGGATAAGATCACCGGTTTAAGTCCTGTTATTTCCATCGAACAAAAAACAGTCAATAAAAATCCCCGTTCAACAGTAGGTACTATTACTGAAATATATGACTTCTTACGTTTGCTTTATGCACGGGCATCAGATGCATACAGTTATGTTACCGGCGAAAAAATGGTGCGTTATTCCGATGATCAGATCTTAAATCTTATTCTTGAAAAATTCAATGATAAAAAAATACTAATCCTTGCACCTGTTGTAAAAGGGCGTAAAGGACACTATAGAGAGCTATTCGAACAAATAAAAAAATGGGGTTACCTACGGGTTCGTATTGATGGCGAAATACAGGAATTAACCAAACGGATTCAATTAGACCGTTATAAAGTGCATGATATTGAAATTGTTATTGACCGCTTAGAAGTGAATTCCGAGTCACGTCAGCGAATTTCTGAATCATTGCAACTGGCAATGAAACAAGGCAAAGGTATTATTATGGTTCAACCCTTTGAAAAAGGAGTTTTTGAAGATGAATTCGGAAAAGTAGAATTTTATAGTCGTCACCTTATGTGCCCGGTATCCGGTATTTCATATGATGAGCCACAACCAAATATGTTTTCTTTCAATTCACCTTATGGAGCCTGCCCAAAATGCAATGGATTGGGAGCTATTTCTGAAGTTGACATCACTAAAATTATTCCCAACACAAAATCAACGATCCGAAAAGGGGGAATCGCACCACTTGGAGTATATAAAACTACATGGATCTTCAAACAATTAGAAGCCATTGGCGAAAAATATGGATTTACCCTGGATACACCATTGGAGGATATTTCTGATGAAGCTATCAACACCATTTTATTCGGATCAGATGAAGTGTTTAAAATAAAACAATTTACGGACAGCTCCGCAACCAGCTACAGTATTGCTTTTGAAGGAATTGCAAGCTTTATCGCAAAACAAAATGATGAACAAAGTTCACCTACCATTGAAAAATGGATACAGGGTTTTATGAATAAGGTGGCTTGTCCGAAATGTAATGGAACAAGGTTAAAGAAAGAATCGCTTCATTTTAAAATTGATAATAAAAACATTTCGGAATTAGCAGAAATGGGAATTATTGAATTAAAGGAATGGTTTGCAGATCTTGAAACACGATTAAATACAAAACAAAATACTATTGCCAAAGAAGTTTTAAAAGAAATTCGCACACGCATCTTATTTTTGCTGGATGTTGGATTGGATTATCTCACATTGAATAGAAGCGCAAGAAGTCTTTCTGGTGGGGAAGCTCAGCGTATCCGGTTAGCAACCCAAATAGGTTCTCAATTAGTGGGTGTGCTTTATATTCTTGATGAACCAAGCATTGGATTACATCAACGTGATAATATCCGATTGATCAACGCCCTGAAAAACCTCAGAGATATCGGCAACTCCGTAATTGTAGTGGAACACGATAAAGAAATGATCCTGGCTGCCGATCATGTAATTGATATTGGCCCTGCTGCAGGAGTGCATGGTGGAAAAATTATCGCTCAAGGAACCCCGTCAGAAATTTTAAAATATCATACACTTACATCTGATTATATAAATGGTATAAAAGAAATTAAAACACCTTCTGTACGAAGAAAAGGAAGCGGAAAATCAATTGTTTTAAAAGGCGCTACAGGAAACAACTTAAAAAATGTTTCAATTGAATTTCCCTTAGGAAAATTAATTTGTGTAACCGGAGTTTCCGGAAGTGGCAAATCTACTTTGATCAATGAAACCCTCTACCCTATTCTTAATAAACATTTCTATCGCGCTGAAAAAAAACCATTGCACTACAAATCAATTACAGGCTTAGAGAATATTGATAAAGTAATTGATATTGACCAATCCCCTATTGGCCGCACCCCACGAAGCAATCCGGCAACATACACCAATGTATTTTCGGATATCAGAAATTTATATTCGGAAATTCCCGAGTCAAAAATCCGAGGATATAAACCCGGCAGATTTTCATTCAACGTAAAAGGCGGTCGGTGTGAAACATGTAAAGGCGCTGGTTTGCGAACAATTGAAATGAATTTTTTACCGGATGTATATGTAAATTGCGAAACCTGTAATGGTAAACGTTATAATAAAGAAACATTGGAAATCCGTTTCAAAGGAAAATCAATCAGTGATGTATTGAACATGACCATTGATATTGCAGTAGATTTTTTTGCAAACATTCCTTCCATCATTCAAAAAATAAAAACACTTCATGATGTTGGTTTAGGTTACATCACCCTTGGGCAACAAAGCACAACATTGTCGGGTGGTGAGGCACAACGTGTAAAACTAGCTACAGAATTATCGAAAAGAGATACAGGAAATACATTTTACATTTTAGATGAACCTACCACAGGTTTGCATTTTGAGGATATTCGTATATTGTTGGAAGTATTGGATAAATTGGTAAATAGCGGTAATACTGTTTTGGTAATTGAACATAATATGGATATTGTAAAAGTTGCTGACCATGTTATTGATTTAGGACTGGAAGGCGGAAATGCCGGAGGAACAATACTTTGCGAAGGCCCTCCCGAAGAAATAATAAAAAACAAAATCAGTTATACAGCAAAATTTTTAAAAGCAGAATTAAAATAATTTGAAAATGTGTAAATTTGAAAATGTGTAAATAATAATACAATACAACAATTCGTAAATTCGTAAAAATTCGTAATTCGTAGATAATATATGACAAACCAAGAAGAAGAAAAAATCCGTAAAGCCTTTGCAGCTAAAGATTGGAATGATATAAAAGCATCTGACTCATGGCAAATATTTAAGATCATGAGCGAATTTGTTGATGGTTTTGAAAAGATGAGTCGCATTGGTCCTTGCGTTTCTATTTTTGGTTCAGCAAGAACAAAACCAGAAAGTCCTTATTACAAACTTGCTGAAGAAATTGCCTTCAAATTAACTCGGGAAGGTTATGGCATAATAAGTGGCGGTGGCCCCGGTATTATGGAAGCAGCTAACAAAGGTGCAAAAACCGGTGGAGGGAAATCGGTAGGTTTAAATATCATGCTGCCATTTGAACAAAGTTCAAATCAATATGTTGACACTGACAAAAATGTTAATTTCGATTATTTCTTTGTTCGCAAAACAATGTTTTTAAAATATTCGCAAGGGTTTATTGCAATGCCCGGTGGATTTGGAACATTAGATGAATTATTTGAAGCTATAACATTGATACAAACCAATAAAGTTGCGCACTTCCCGATAATTTTAGTTGGAAAAAAATATTGGGCAGGTATGCTTAAATGGGTAAAAGAAACAATGCTGAATGAAGAAAATAATATTAATGAAAAAGATTTAGATCTTTTTAAAATTGTTGATACTTCTGATGAAGCAGTTGCAATCATTAATGAGTTTTATTCAAAATATTTATTGAAACCAAATTTCTAATCCAACTTATCAAAACCTATTTGTTAATAAATGCTTTTTAGTTAAGTTCCCACCCAGCCCACACACCTTTATAACACCTTATTTTAATGGCTTACACAAGTCATTAAAATAAGGTGTTATATTTTTTTGTTTTTTTTACACCAACGGTTATTAACAAACCTTTGTTTGTAATTACAACTTCCGGGCATTAAAACTCAAATCAACTTAGAATAGTTTTGTTCAAGATGAATTGAGCATTTTAATTAAAAACAATTAAAGAAAGTTCAGCACAACTAAACTAATCAAAATGATAAGAAAAAGTTTACTCACCTTAGTTTCAGTATTTGCAATTGGTGGAACAATCAATTCGCAAACCGAAAAAGCAAAACAATTGCCCTCAATTGCTATTGGAGGAGGAGTACTTTCTTTTAACGGTGATATTGGCAATGGAATTAACTTAAGCTCATTCAGCAGAATAAGAGGTGGATATAATTTAACCGTAGAACAACGTATTGGAAAAATTATTGGAGTATCAATAAATGGAATTTATGGAAAATTAGCTGATAGTGAAAGAAGTAAAACGCGTAACCTTAATTTCCAATCTTCAATTATCCAGGCTGATTTAAATTTAGTCCTCCACTTTGATAACGATCTGATCTTAAAACGTAACAGTGCCTGCGCTCCCTATTTATTTGTCGGGTTTGGGTTTTTAAAATTTGATCCATATGGAGATTTAACAGATAAGAATGGTGCAAAATATAATTACTGGTCGGATGGAACAATTCGTAATTTACCGGAAGCCGATTCATTAGCTGTAATTGTTCAAAGAGATTATACTTATGAAACCAAGTTAACCGATTCAACAACAAAATATACGCGTAACACTTTTGCGCTACCTATTGGTGGAGGATTTAAATTAAAAATTCTTGACAATTTAGATATAAATATTGGTGCAACTTATTACATGACTTTTTCTGATTGGATCGATAATTATAAAAGTGGTAAAAATGATAATTACATCTATGCCAATGTTAATATTCAATACAATTTTGGAAAACCTTATGATGATAGCAAGGATATATACAAATCTGTTGACTTTTCAGCACTTGACAAGTTAGATACGGATGAAGATGGTGCCACTGATGGAGATGATCGTTGCCCTGGTACTCCCAAAGGAGTAAAAGTTGATGGACATGGTTGTGCTTTAGATGGAGACGAAGATGGTGTTCCCGATTATCTTGATAAAGAACCATTAACAAAAAAAGATGCATTGGTCGATGTAAATGGAGTTACTCAAACGGATCAAATGATCGCTGAAAAACAAGCACAATTTGATTCATTGGCAACAGAACGCAATCAATTATTTAATGAGAATCCCAGCTTGGCTTTCTTAAAAGAAGTAGAAGCAAAAACAAAAGAAGCCCACAAAACCAATCCAAATAAAGCATCTACTATTCCTTATGCTTTAAGAGCCGCAGATAAAAATAACGATGGTTATATTTCAACTGATGAAATTACCCAGGCTATTGATGGTTTTTTCGAAGGAGATTCGAATTTCACAGTTGAAAAACTAAATGATTTAATAGATTATTTCTTTGAACAATAAAAAAATAAATATAACCCAAAAACTGTATATATGTTAAAATTTGTCGCTCTACTATTCAACACTGTAGCATTGTTGATTTATCAGTTTTTTTTCGCAGAAGGCGTTACTGTAACACAGAACGTACCTTCCTCTGCAAAAGCTGAAAGTGAATTTACAATTGAAGTAACGATTAATAAAGGGGCTGTCGGAGGGTTTGCAAAACTTCAACAAGAATTACCCGAAGGATTTACTGCTATTGAAGACAAAAATAGCGGAGCTTCATTTACTTTTAGCAACCATGCTGTTAAATTTATCTGGATGTCGTTACCTGGTGAAAATGAAATAAAAGTTTCTTATAAAGTTAAAGTTGCAGCAAATGATGTAAACGGAGATAAAATTATTGCCGGTAAATTCTCCTATATTTCTGAGAATATAAAACAAATTGCAGAAATCCCTCCTGCTACAATTACTATTACCGGAGGAGGTTCTTCACAGGCGGTTGTAACCACTACTACTCCGGATACAACTACTACAACTAATACTGTAACGACTACAACCACTGACAATACAACAAAAACGCCCACTCAAACAAATCCTGAAACTTCGCCATTTTCTTGTAGTCGTAACGTCCAGGAAAGTGGCGCAAACGAATATGTTATAGAAATAACCATCAACAAAGGAAACTTAAGTGGATTTGCAAAACTTGTGGAAACGTTACCAGCAGGATATACTGCAACAGCTCTTGAATCAAAAGAAGCAGCCTTTACTTTTGCCGATCAAAAAGTAAAATACGTATGGGTTTCCATGCCATCTGCTCCTGAATTTAAAGTATCCTACAAAATAAAAGTTGCAGAAAATGTAACCGGTGCACAAACTATTGATGGGGTATTTTCCTATATTGAAAATGATGAAACAAAAAAATTCATTGTACCAACAAGCACCATTGGTACAGGAACTCAACCTCTTGTTACCAATACAACAGACAATACAACTACCGATAATACTACTAAAACTACTGACGTTGTTGATAATACAACAAAAACAACAACAGATAATACTGTTAAAACCACTGACGTTGTTGACAATACAACTAAAACAACAACAGATAACACTGTAAAAACTACTGACGTTGTTGACAATACAACCAAAACAACAACTACTACAGATAATACAACTACGGATAATTCCACTAAATCATTATCTGCTACAACTATTCCTGCTCCTCAGGGAAAAATTAAATACAGTGTTCAAATAGCTGCTTTGCATAATGCAAAAAATCCAAACGTATTAGCAACTATGTTTAACATAAATGAACAGATAAATACCGAAATGGCTGAAGGGTTTACTAAATATACAATTGGCTCACATGGGGAATATAAATCAGCTCGTGATGCTCGTGAAACAATTAAAAACAAAGGAGTTGTTGGGCCCTTTGTTACAGCTTACAATACTGGAAAACGAATAACAGTACAAGAAGCTTTAATGATTACAAGCCAAAAATGGTATAAATAATTTTCACTCCTTAAACTCAATTTCATTCCATTCAATAATTATTTGAGTTTTTTGTTATATTTGTAACTATGTTTAAGGGAATTAGGCTTATTATTTTATTTTTATTATTTAACGTTTTTTCGTATTCTCAAAATAACGAAACTTCTGCAAGTGATAGTACAGCTGCATTATCCAACCCTACACAAGAGATTACTTCAACCCCGGTCGATACTCCTCCAATAGAAAGTCCGAAAAAAGAATTTATTTTCAAACCCACCTTGGGATTGGGTACAGGAATGCTATCGTTTTATGGCGATATTTATGAAAAACATTTTCAGGCTCCAATGGTTAGCCGGATTGGATATGAATTGTGTCTGGGACAACATTTAACTAATTATCTACAATTGAATTTTTATGCCCTATTTGGTAAATTAGGTGCAAACGAACGACTTACAGCCGACAATCGTAATCTTAATTTTCAATCCCAGATCAATGCTGGTGGAGCACAATTAATTTACAATTTTGGGAATTTTTTACCAAAAGACCGCTTAGCAAGTCCATATATTACGGTTGGCATTGAGTCTTTTGAGTTTCTTTCAAAAACTGATGCATACGACCAATATGGAAGTAAATATTACTATTGGGCAGATGGTTCTACCAGAAATCTCCCGGAAAATTCAACCAATGCTTCTGATGCAATTATTATTCATCGTGATTATAAATATGAATCAGATGTTCGCGAAATGAATTTAGATGGATTTGGTAAATATCCTGAACGTTCATGGGCAATTCCGGTTGGAGCAGGTGCATCATTTAATATAAACGATTTTTGGGCCTTTAGGCTGGGAGCGACCATGCATTTTACATTTACTGATTATATTGATGGTGTAACATCTAAAAGTACAGGAAACAGAGCAGGTAATAGTAAAAATGATAATTTTATGATGACCTCATTCTCTATTCATTATAATTTCAGCAGCAAGAAAAATGATCCAAAATACAATCATGAAGATGAATACGAAGGCGTGGATTTTTTGGCCCTTGAAAATGCTGATGAAGATAACGATAGTATTTTGGACACGAAAGATTCTTGTTTAGGAACCCCCGAAGGAGTTCCTGTTGACAGAAAGGGGTGTCCGCTTGATGATGATATGGATGGTGTTCCCAATTATAAAGACAATGAATTAACTACTCCCATCGGTGCTTATGTTGATGAAAAAGGAGTACAGTTATCAGATTCTTTACTTGCCTATCAATATGAATTTTACATGGATTCAACCGGGAAATTTGGAAAAGTGGAAATGCATGATCATTCAGGTGGTAGCAGGCCAATTATGAATCAAAAAGAATATACAGTTCTTATTGGTACATTTAATAAAGGACTCCCCCCTGAACTGATGACCAAGTTTTTAAGTATCAAGGATATTACAAATACAAATATTAATGATTCTACAACCGTTTACACTGCCGGAAAATTTAATAACCTGCTGGATGCTGAAAACAGAAAAAAACAACTTATTGACGATGGTTTAGCGCATGCAAAAGTAGTCTATAAACAAAATGGAACTTATTTTGACGCACCTGTTTTAGGATCCACTACTTCAACATCCACAACTAGCACAACAACTACTTCAGAAACAACAACAACTGAAAAAAATCCAAAAATCAGTAAAAACACAACATCACTTGTACCTAACAGTACAGATATGGTTTTAAATACTCCCGGTATGGTATTGCGTATTCAACTTGGAGCATACAAGAAACCTATGTCGAAAAGTGTTTATAAAAATGTACCGGGAGTAATTGAAATAAAAACAGAAGATGGTTTGTATAAATATTTGACCGGTTCTTTCACAAATTTTGAAGACGCAGCGAAACACAAGGTTGATATGGTATTAAAGGGGTATGAAGGTGCATTTGTAGCAGCTTACAAAGATGGTAAACGTATTTCATTAAAAGAAGCAGGTGCAACTTCAAAAAAAGAAGATCTTACCAACCTTTCCGATACATCAGCAACAAACGGTGTGAATAAAAATTTAATCCTTTTTAAAGTTCAGGTTGGTGTCTTTAAATCTGATCCGCCAGATGAAAAAATGGCAATTTTTGCAAAATTGGATGGAATAACCGGTGAAATTACTCAAACAGGTTTGAAAAGATATGTGGTTGGTTCCTTTAAAGATTATAAATCTGCTGAAGCATTTAAAAATGATATTATTAAAAAATACGGTATTACAGATGCATTCGTAGTTGCATACTATAATAATGAATTTATATCATTGCAGGAAGCATTGGAATTACAGAAATAATTCCTTTCGTTTTTTCAATGGCATTATTTTTGTCTTCTCTTTAAAAAATAAAAAAACAAACAAATGAAAAACTTTCTGAAACTAAGTATTGTTGGTGCTGTATTAATTATTAGCACCAGTGTTTTTGCTCAAGAATCTGCTAAAAAAGAAAAAAAGCAAGAACCTAAAAAGGAAAAAAAGGAAACAACAACAACTACAAAAGAAGCTACTACTGATACAACTACAAAAGGTGGAACAAGGATGGCAATAAATGAACAAGGAATGCCAAATAAAAAAAACAAAAACAAAGCGGCCGCTACTGCCCCAAAAACTGAATCTACAACCAAATAAATATATAAGTGAATCAATGTAAAAAAGCTTCCAAAAAATTGGAAGCTTTTTTCGTTATGTCGTTTTTTTGAAATGTTATCAGAAACGCTGACCGGCTTCTTGAAAAAGAAAAACTAATTAATTTCCAATTCAAATCCTGTTTCTTTCCTTTTGTTATCCATTCATTGCTTGGTAACACTGAATGATAAAGATTCTAATTGCTTTTTAATTCTTGATTAACATTAATTAAATTTATAATAATCAGGTTTGTTAAAAATAAAAGTCGGTTACTTTTTTTTGTTTGTGGTATTTTACAATACATTTGCACGTAACCAATTAAATCTAAAAATTATGACCCCCGTAATTCCGGTATTTACAATTATCATGATTGCATTCGCGATACTAGTTCTTTTTCTTTCTTTTGTTACTGTCTCCCAGGGAACAATTGCTGTTGTTACTATTTTCGGGAAATACAGAAGAATTCTCGGACCAGGACTAAACTTAAAAATTCCTTTTTTCGAAGTAGTTTACAAACGTATTTCTATTCAAAATCGTTCTGTCGAACTTGAATTTCAAGCAATAACAATAGATCAGGCGAATGTTTATTTTAAGGCAATGTTATTATATGCCGTTATTAATACAAATGAAGAAAGCATTAAAAATGTTGCTTTTAAATTTATTGATGATCGAAATTTAATGCAAGCATTGGTTCGAACGATCGAAGGATCTATTAGAGGTTTTGTTGCAACAAAAAAACAATCTGAAGTATTATCATTACGAAAAGAAATTGTTAATGATGTAAAAGAACAAATTGACCAAACTCTTGAAACATGGGGTTATCACCTTCTTGATCTTCAATTAAATGATATCACATTTGATGAAGAGATTATTAAATCAATGGCTAAAGTTGTTGCTTCAAGCAACTTAAAAGCTGCCGCTGAAAATGAAGGACAAGCTTTATTAATTACTAAAACCAAAGCTGCTGAAGCGGATGGAAATGCGACTAAAATTGCTGCAGAAGCTGAACGTTTGGCAGCTCAGTTACGCGGACAAGGTGTTGCATTGTTCCGTGAAGAGGTGGCCAAGGGAATGAGTCAGGCTGCTAAAGAAATGGAACAGGCAAATTTAGATACCTCGGTTATCTTATTTAGTATGTGGACAGAAGCAATCAAAAACTTTGCAGAGTATGGCAAAGGAAATGTTATTTTCCTTGATGGCTCTAGCGAAGGAATGCATCGCACGATGCACGAAATGATGGCGATGAATAAATTAATGGACCCGAAAACGCAACCCCCTGTAAAGAAATAGTATATATTTTATCGGTATAATAGCAAAAAATAGTTGGTAAAACAACCTATAATCTAATATAGGTAAAGGATTGAAGGAAGGATATTGAAAGTGGTTTCAAT